>Ga0210401_10000234_pt1 | contig 70213 bp, 62 predicted proteins | sample IncBWH32MmetaG_FD_150866 | JGI IMG/M metagenome (GOLD analysis project Ga0210401, IMG submission 150866) | Forest soil microbial communities from Barre Woods Harvard Forest LTER site, Petersham, Massachusetts, United States - Inc-BW-H-32-M | ecosystem: Environmental > Terrestrial > Soil >...
TACTCGCTCTCCACGCCGCAGGCGATCGTCGAAGCCTGGGTCGCCTCGCCGGGGCACCTCGCGAACATCCTCGAATCGCGCTACACCGAAACGGGCATCGGCCTCACCGCTGCGGTTCCGGAGTCGCTCGGGGAAGGCAACCCCGGCGGAACCTACGCCGAGGAGTTCGGCGTCATCGTCCACTGAGAGGTGGCCCACCCGGCCGGCGCTCCGTGGCGGCCTCCCGTGTGCCACCCAAGCTGGGCCCCTCGACGCTCGCGGGGTGGGCCGCGACCTCCTCCGCGTTCGCTACTCTGGCCAGACCAGAGAAAGGAGGTGGTCCAAACGTCGTCTGAACCTATTTGCGGGACCCTGGAGGTGACCGGCCGGTAGGTCGGGAGGCTGGTCCGCCTAGCGGAATCCAACCCGGGACACCCCGAGACGGCTGCCGGACCTGGTCCCTCCGGCCTTGACTGAGCCGTCCTCGGTCTTTCCAGTCAGCGAAGCAGGCGAAGGGCGCCCCGCGAGGGCGCCCTTCGTTTTTTCAGGCCGCCTGCGGCAGGTACTGCAGCCAGGCCTGCGGGATCGTCGGGCTCGCGACGTGGATGAAGATCTCCGCGCGCGGCGTGCGCGGAGGGCGCTTCGGGTGCATCCCCGCCTGGCGCGGCAGCCGGTCGCCCTTGCGGCGGTTGCACGGTGCGCACGAGGCGACGATGTTCTCCCAGCTCGACGAGCCGCCCTTCGAGCGCGGGATCACGTGGTCGACGGTCAGGTTGGAGCGCGACCCGCAGTACTGGCAGGTCCAGCTGTCCCGCGCGAACACGGCGCGTCGCGTGATCTTGCGCCGGTGCGCGTCACGCGGCACCTTCACGTAGGAGACCAGCCGGATCACGACCGGGCGCGCGAGCGTCGAGCTCTCGGAGTGGAGCTCCCAGGCGCCGCGCTCGATCAGCTCCGCCTTGTCCTTGAGCAGCAGCACCACGGCGCGCCGCACCGTGCAGACGTTGATCGGCTCGAACGTCGCGTTCAGGACGAGCACCCTGCCGCCCATCGCCGCCCGCGGCGAGGACTCGGGCCCGTGCCGCTGGTGCCCAGTCGCCGACACGGACCCCACCAGCTCGGGTGGGACTGTGCTCTCCATGACTCCGCGCCGGAGTGTAGCGCCAGCGAACGCTCTCAGCGGCGCCAGCAGGGCAGCCGCGGCGCTCAGGAGCGCGCGGAGGCGCCGCCCGGACCGGGCGCGCCGCTCCCGGCCGCCGCGGAGGCCGGCTCCGCGGCGCGGTAGGAGCCCAGCACGAGCACCCGTTCGCAAAGCGCCCGCAGACCGTCAAGCGCGGCCGCGACATCCTCTTCGTGCTCCTCGCCCGCGAGCTCGAGGAAGAACATGTAGTCGCCGAGCTGCTCGCGGCGGGGCCGGGACTCGATCTTGTGCAGGTTGATATCGCGCGCGGCGAACTCGTCCAGGCAGCGCACGAGCCAGCCGGCGTGCCGCGCGCCCTGACCCCAGAAGACGAGCGCGCAGCGCGGTTCGCCGCCGGGCTCGCGCAGCGGCGGCGCGGCCCCGGCGTCGTCCGAGCGGGCCAGCCACACGAAGCGCGTTTCGTTGTCCTCGCGGTCCTCGACGCCCGCCCGAAGCACGACCCCGCCGTAGATCTCGGCGGCGAGCGCTGTGCCGAGCGCGGCGGTCTCCTCGTCGCCTGCCGCGACCACGCCCCGGACTGCCTCGGCTGTCGAGGCCGCGGCGGTGATCGCCGCCTGCGGCAGCTCGGCGCGCAGAAAGCGCGCGCACTGGCCCGGCACCTGCGGGTGGGAGATGACCGTGCGAATCTGCGCCGGCTCGAGCGAGCGCGCCGCGATCAGGAAGTGGCGCACCCGCAGCAGCGCCTCGCCGACGATCCGCACCCCACCAGCCTGGCCGGCGAGCAGATCGAGCGTGACGTTGATCGATCCCTCGAGTGAGTTCTCGATCGGCACGACCGCGAACTCGACGCTGCCGTCGCGCAGCGCCGCCACCGTCTCCGGGATGGTCGCCATCGGCACCGGCTCGACAGCACCGGGGGAGGCGCTGCTCAGCAGCGCCTCCTCGCTGAACGTCCCCGCCGGCCCGAGGAAGGCGACCCGGCGCGGGGGATCGCCCTCTGCCGGCTCGCTCACGCGCGCCCTGATGAGGCCCCGCCCGCCCCTCCGCGCTGCGCCTCCCCGGCGCGGAGCGCCGCTCCGTCGGACAGCGCGAGGCGCACGGCCTCGGCCTCCTCGGGCGAGAGCTCGAGTTCGCCGCGCCCCTCGAGCACGCGCTTGCCATAGACCCGCGCCTGGTCGCGGTGGTGGATGCAGGACAGGACGATGCCCGAGCGTTCGTCGTCGAGCAGCGCGATCGACATCGACTGGTGGCCGGACAGCTCGTTGTAGGCGTCGTAGCGGACGAGCGCCCGGTGGGAGAAGACGCCGCGCAGCTCGGCCTCGACGCCGGCAAGGCGCTCGTCGAGCCGCAGCGCCGTCTCCTCGACGTAGTCGCGCAGCGTTTCGAACGCCTCCTGCATGCCGGCGGCATGGGCGATCACGTCCTGCTCGCCGGCCGCGCCGATCACGAGCCGCTGCGCTCGCCGCAGCCGCCGCATCCGGATCGCCAGCAGAGCGCACGCGAGCAGCGCGATCAGCGCCACGGCCCCAGCCCCGATCGCAATGATCCCCTGCGTGTCCGTCACCGATGCGGCCATCGCCACAAGTTAGCCGCTGGCGAGGGCGCTATTCGCCGAAGAGCGCGAGGTAGGTCTGCTTGTTGTTTTCGGTGTTGGTCTCGCCCGGCACCGGTTCGACGTTCACCTGGATCTTCGAGGCGACGCCGAGCGGCACGCCGCTGATCGGGATTTCGACGTTCGCCTTGCTCCCGGGCTGGGTGGTGTTGATCACGTGCGAGCCGGTCAGCGTTTTGCCGGCAGCTGTCACGGTGACGCCCACCTTGACGTTCGTCTCCTGGTTTTCACCGGTGTTTTCGACGACGATGGTGAACGTCGGGCTGCCGCCCCCCGCAATGTGGTTGAGCGTCGGTTCGCCCTGGAGCGTGGTCGTGCCGACGGCGGTGCTGACGAGCGCGCTGCCGTGGGTCCCGGGGGCCACGCCGGCGGTTGTGCCGCTCGCCGACTTCCCGCCGAGCCGGGCTTCGACGGTGCTCGCTTCCAGCCAGCCCAGGTTCGGCAGGAAGCGCGTGCCCGTTGTGGTCGCGTGGATCCCGTTGGCGCTCAGCTGCTGCTGGATCAGCGGCGCGACGCGCTGCGAGTAGACGACGTCGGAGGCGAGGAAGATCTCCATGTCGCCGGCGATCTTCGGATCAACCTGCTTGCCCTGCCCGCCGAGCGCAGCCGGCAGCAGCGCCGCGATCTTGGTGATGCCTTCGACGCGGAAGTTCATCGTCAGCAGCAGGTTCTGCTGGGCACCCTTCATTTCGCCCGGCACGCTGAGGCCCTTCGCGTGCGACGCGAGCTTCTCGGCTTCCATACGCAGCTGGTTGACCTGAACCTGGACGTCGATCGCAGACTTGCCCGCGGCGCCTGACAGCGCGGTGAAGAACGGCTTGGAGACCTGCGCGTCGGATTCGCGCGCGATTTCGCTGACAGCGTGGTTGTAGTTCTTCAGCGACTGCTGCTTTTCCGATTTCAGGCAGCTGCTGATGACGAGCACGATGATGATGAGCAGAGCGATGGCGATGCCGGCGGCCCAGCGGCGGCGCACCATCAACGTGTGCTGGTCGTAACCGGAGGGCCCGCCCGAGCTTCGCCGCGGCCGCGGACGGCGAGGGGCGGCCGCGCCACCGCCCCCGCTCGGGCGCGATCGCGGTGCTCGTGCAGATGGCCGAGGAGCCGTGTCCTCGCCATCGTCAAAGAACGACAAAAGCCTCCGCTCCTGGTTGACGGGCGTGTGAAGGGCCTCAGTATGACTGCAGGCCTCGACTGCAAGCCTGCACGCGCGCCCTTGCAACTTCTCGCTCAGTGCGGCTTTTCCTGCGAAACCGGCGCAGGAGCGGGGTCGCACGCGGCGAACGCGGCAGCCGGTGGACTCTCCGCAGACCCTCCTCCAGACACCCGGACGGACCCGCGAGGGGGCCGGTGAGTCACCGCACCGGACGCCGATCGCCGCGCGCCCGCCGGTTCGGGCAGCCGAGCGCGGTCCCGACCGGGGCGCGAGCGGCGAGCGGCTGCTGCTCGACCGCTACCGGCTGCTCAGCCGCCTCGGCGCCGGCGGGTTCGGCGTCGTGTGGCGGGCTCACGACGAGCTGCTGCATCGCGAGGTCGCGGTCAAGCGCATCTGGCTGGGACCTGACGGTGACGCAGAGCGCGCGAGCCGCGAGGCCCAGGCGACGGCGCGGCTGTCGCATCCGGCGATCGTCGCGCTGTATGAGGCTTGCCCGCTCGGCGAGGCCTTTTACCTGATCTCGGAGCTCGTCCCCGGCCGCACGCTCGGCGCGCTGATCCGCGCGGGCGAGCTCGAGGACGAGCAGACGCTGCGGGTCGGCCTGGATCTGATCGACGCGCTCGAGCACGCCCACGAGCGCGGCGTCATCCACCGCGACATCAAGCCCCAGAACGTGCTTGTCCCCGAAGCCGGCGCGGGGCGCGAGGGAACAAGGCGACCCCCCACCGATGCTGCCGCGAAGCTGACCGACTTCGGCGGCGCGAGCATCGCCGAGGAGGACGCGCTGACGCGCACCGGCGACGTGCTCGGCACGCTCGCCTACATGGCGCCCGAGCAGAGCGAGGGGCGCGAGGTCGGCGAGGAGGCCGACCTCTACTCGCTGGCGCTCGTCCTGTATGAGGCGCTGTCGGGCGTGAACCCGGTGCGGGGGCCGTCGCCCGCTGCGACCGCGCGCCGGATCGGGACGCGGCTGGAGCCGCTCCGCCGCCGCCGCCGGGACCTCCCGAACAGGCTCACCGGCGCCATCGACGCTGCTCTGGAGCCCTCGCCGCGGGACCGGGGCGGGCTCGAGGATCTGCGCGTGGCGCTCGCGGACGCGCTCGAGGACCTGGGGGGCGACACCCTCCCGGAGCCCGTGCGCGAGCGAGACGGGATCGGGCGGCGTTCTCCCCGGCGCCCTCGCCTGGCGCTCTCGCCGGCCACGGCCGCCGCGGCGCTCGCGGACCCCCAGGCCGCCCGCGACGTACCGCCGGCGCCGGCCGGACCCGAGCTCGAGCCGGCCGGCCTGCCCCGAAAGCTCTCGCTCGCGCTCTCGCTGGCGGCGATCGTGTGGTTGTGCGCGACCGGGCGAGCGGGCATCGGGGTCCTGCTCGCGGCCGCGCTCGCGCCGCTCGCGGTGCTGCCGGCCGAACGGGCCACGCGGCGCCTGCCGGCCGCCTGGCTCGGCGCGCTGCTCGCGCCCGTGCTCGGCCTCGCCGGGCTGGCCGGAGCGTTCCCGGCGCTCGCCGGCCAGGCTCGCCGCCCCCGCGAGCGGCTGCTGCTCGGGGCGCTCGGCTACTGGTGGCTGGTCTTGGCCGAGCCGTTGCTCGCCCGCAGGCTGTGGCTCGGCGCGCCGGCCGGCGCGCCCGTGCGGGCGGGCTGGGAAGGATCGATCGGCGCCGGCTGGACGCACGTCGTCGGGCCGCTGCTGAGTACCGGCACGGCGCTCGGCATGCTGCTGTGGGGACTCGCCGCCGTGGTGCTTCCGTGGCTGGTCCGCGGCACGAGCGCCGCCGTCGACGTGTTCGCCGTCGTCGTCTGGTCTGCGCTGCTGGTCGCGTGCGCGCCCGCGTTGGACGCCGGCCTTCGGGCCGGCTCGCATCCGCTGCCACGCGGCGCCGTGCTCGCCGCGGTTCTCGGCGGTCTGATCGCCGTCGGCGCCCGCGCCCTGCGCGGCCCGGCGGGCGGCCGAGTGGACAGACGGGTGGGCGGGCACACATAGACTGCCCGGCTGCGCCCGGAGGCGCAGTGCGTAGCATGGCCTTCGGGCCCACCGTCGCCCCGGCGATGCGGAGTTGCCGATGAACCTGCTCAAGAGCGTCGAGAACACGATCGCCAGACTCCTCGAGGGCTCGTTCGGGCGTGCCTTCCGCTCGGAGGTGCGTCCGGTCGAACTGGCCCGCAAGCTGGCGCGGGAGATGGACGCCAACCGCACCTTCTCGGTCTCGCGCGTGTACGCGCCCAACGAGTACGTCGTGTGGCTCTCCCCCGAGGACCGTGAGCGCTACGAAGGCGTCGAAGGCGAGGTGATCGACGAGCTGTGCGCCTATCTGCTCGAGCACGCGCGGCGCGAGGACCTGATCCTCGCCGGCGGCGTCCACGTCTCTTTCGAGACGGACGAGCGGCTGTCGCTGGGCGAGTTCGGGATCCAGGCGAAGTTGGTCCGCCCGGACGGTCAAAGTGCAGGCGAGGCCGCCCATGGCGCCCGGAGCGGGGCCGTGCGCGGCGAGGATGAGCACGGCAAGACGATGATCTACAGCACCTCTGCCCGCGTCCGCGGACCCGTCGAAGCCGCCCAGCGCGCGCGCCCGCAGCGGGCCCTGCTCGTTCTCAGCGGCCGGCGGGTCTTGCTGCCCCCCACCGGCGGCACCGTCGGGCGCAGCCGCGACTGCGACATCGTGCTCGAGGACAGCGGCATCTCGCGGCGCCACGCCGAGATCCGCCCTTCCGGCGACGGCTGGGAGATCGAAGATCTCGGCTCCACGAACGGCGTGATCGTCAACGGCCTCGAGGTCCGCGGGCCCGAGCCGCTGCACGGCGGCGAGGTGATCGAGTTCGGCTCGACGGAGGCCGTCTTCGAGCTCACATGAACAGCCTCGACCCCGTATCCGTCGCGCTCAAGTTCGGCTTCCTCGCCGTCCTCTACCTGTTCCTGCTGTGGGTCGCCCGCAGCGCGCGGCGCGATCTCGGCGGCGCCGGTCAAGGACGCGAAGCCCTCCCGGCACAGGCGCCGCCACCCGACGCCACTGGCATGTACTCCGCCTCGAAGCTCGGCACCGTCGACTACGTCGCCCGCGCCCCGCGCCTGGTCGTCGAGCGCGCGCCCGGGCACGATTCGGGGATGATCTACGACCTCGACGGCGAGCAGATCCTCGGCCGCGGCGACTCCGCCGAGATCCGCCTCGAGGACCCGTTCGCTTCCTCGCGGCACGCCCGCATCTACGAGCAGGGGAACAGCGTCGTGGTCGAAGACCTGGGCTCCACCAACGGGACCTACCTCAACGAGGAGCTGCTCGAGACGCCGCGACCCCTGCATCCCGGCGACCGCGTGCGCATCGGAGACAGCGAATTCGAGTTCGAGGTCGACTGACGGTGAGGCCGCGGGCCTAGATGCTGAGAGTCGCAGAGCAGTACTCCGGGAGCGACACCGGGCGCCAGCGTCGCGAGAACGAGGACGCGCTGCTCGTGCGCTCGCCCCTGTTCGTCGTCGCCGACGGCATGGGCGGCGCCCAGGCGGGCGAGGTGGCCTCGAAGCTGGCCGTCGAGGCCTTCGAGAAGGGCCTCCCCGACGGTCGTGAGCCGGAGAGCGCGCTGGCGGGGCTCGTCCAGGTCGCCAACACACGGATCCACGAGCTCTCCCACGCCAACGCCGAGCAGGCCGGGATGGGCACGACGCTGACCGCGATCTACGTCGGCGCGCGCGACGTCGCGATCGCGCACGTCGGCGACAGCCGCGCATACTGCCTGCGCGACGGCCGGCTCCTGCGCCTGACCGACGACCACTCGCTCGTCGACGAGCTGATGCGCCAAGGCCGCCTCACGCCGGAGGAAGCCGTCGAGCACCCGCAGCGCTCCGTGATCACCCGTGCGCTCGGCATCGAGGGGACCGTCGACGTGGACACCCGCACCTTCAAGGGCAGGGCGGGTGACGTGTATCTGATCTGCAGCGACGGCCTTACCACGATGGTCGCCGAGGAGCGCATCGAGCAGGTGCTCGTCGCCACACCGCGGCTCCGCGACGCGGGAGAGGCCCTGATCGCCGAGGCCAACCGTGCCGGCGGGCGCGACAACATCACGGTCGTGCTGCTGCGACTCGAGGAGGTCGGAGACCTCCCCGGCCACGGCGGCGGCGAGGACGAACCGACGATGACCGGCGTGCCGGCCGTCACGTCCGCGCCCGCCGACGGTCCGTCCCCGCAGGCGTCGCAGCCCGCCGCCCTCACCGCGGCTTCGGCGGCGGGGACCACGTCCGTCCCGACGCGCCGGCCGCGGGCGCCGGCGGCCGAGGCGCCCGCCGGCAGGCGCCGGCGGCTGCCGGTGCGCCGCGTGGGCGCGCTCGTCGCCGTGCTGGTCGTGCTCGCGCTGATCGTTGCCGGCGCGTTCCTGGCGATGCAGTCGGTGTACTTCATCGGCACCAACCAGCGCGGGCTGGTCACGCTCTACGAGGGAGTCCCCTTCACGCTGCCCGGCGACATCAACCTCTACAGCAGCCGCTACGTGTCGGGCGTCGATGCCTCGACGCTCACCGCCCATCAGCGCGGCACGCTGCTCGACCATTCGCTTCGCTCCGAAGGCAAGGCGGCGTCGCTGATCCACAGCCTCGAACTCGAAGAGCTCGAATGAGTGACCGCCCCCGGAGATCGACGTGAACCGCCCGATCACCCGGCTGTACGGCCTGGTCGTGCTGCTGTTCGCGCTGCTCGTCGCGTTCACCTCGCGCTGGACGATCTTCGAAGCCTCCTCGCTGCGCGAAAACAGGCTCAACGCGCGCTCGCTGCTCGAGCAGCAGCGCATCGACCGCGGCCCGATCGTCGCGGCGGACGGCACCTTGCTGGCACACAGCATGCGCCACTCCGAAGGCGTCTACGAACGCAGCTACCCGACGGGTAGCCTGTTCGCGAACACCGTCGGTTACTACTTCACGAACCTCGGGAGCACCGGCATCGAGCGCTTCCGCTCGAGTGCGTTGAACGGTCAGACAGACACGGGGCTCCAGGCGATCCTCGACCAGCTCCAGGGGCGCCACCCGAGCGGGCAGAAGGTCGTCACGACGCTCGACCCGAAGGCCCAGCGCGTCGCGGTGCAGGCGCTCGGCGAACACTCGGGCGCCGTCGTGGCGCTCGAACCGCGCAGCGGCGGGGTAACGGTGATGGCCTCCTCGCCGAGCTACGACCCGAACACGCTGAAGTCGAGCGCCGCCTACGCGAAGCTCGCCCGCGATCCCAGCGACCCGCTGATCAACCGCGCCACGCAGTTCGGCTATGCGCCCGGCTCGACCTTCAAGGTCGTGACCGCCACGGCGGCGATCGACAGCGGCAAGTTCACCCCCGAATCGACCGTCTCGGGGCGCAACGACGTCGTGATCTCGGGCGTGCCGCTCCAAAACGACAACAACGAGAGCCTCGGGCAGATCACGCTCACCGAAGCGCTCGCCAAGTCCGTGAACACGGTCTGGGCGCAGGTCGGCGAGAAAGTCGGGCGGGTGACGATGCAGCGCTACATGGACCGCTTCGGCTTCGATCACAAGCCGAAGCTCGACTACCCAGTGGGCGAAATGTCGACCAGCGGCTCCTACGAAGGCAACCGGCTGGTGGCGCCGACCAGCCCCAAAGTCGACCTCGGGCGCATGTCGATCGGCCAGGACAAACTTGCCGTCGTCCCGCTGCAGATGGCCGAGGTCGCCTCGGCTGTCGCCAACGGCGGCACGCTCATGGTCCCGCACCTCACGAGCCGGATCGTGAACTCGGAAGGCCAGACGGTGGTGCGCGTCAAGCCTGCCGTCCAGTCGGCGGTGATGAAGAAATCGACTGCCGCCGACGTCACCAAGATGATGGAAGCGGTCGTCAACGAAGGCACGGGCACGAGCGCGCAGATCCCGGGGGTGCAGGTGGCCGGCAAGACGGGCACCGCCGAGACGCAGATCGGGAACACGATCAACAACGTCTGGTTCATCGCGTTCGCGCCAGCCGCGAACCCGAAGGTAGCGATCGCCGTGACCCTGAAGGGCGTACCGGGGCAGGGCGCCGCGTTCGCCGCGCCGGTCGCAAAGCAAGTGATCGAACAGCTGCTCCGTGATTGAGCCAGAGACACTCATAGACGGCCGCTATCGCGTCCTCTCGCGCCTCGGCTCCGGGGGCATGGCCGACGTCTACCTCGCACACGACCAGCTGCTCGGCCGGGACGTCGCCGTCAAGGTGCTCCACCACCACTTCGCCGAAGACCAGGAGTTCGTCGAGCGCTTCAAGCGGGAGGCCTCGAGCGCGGCCGCGCTCTCGCACCCGAACATCGTCGGGATCTTCGATCGCGGCGAGTGGAACGGCACGTACTACATCGCGATGGAGTACGTCGCCGGGCGCTCGCTGAAGACGATCGTGCGCGAAACCGGACCGCTCGACCCGGTGCTCGCGATCGACACGGTGATCCAGATCCTGCGCGCCGCTCGCTTCGCGCACCGCCGCGGGGTGATCCACCGCGACCTGAAGCCGCACAACGTGATCTTCGACGAAGAGGGCCGCGCGCGCGTGACCGATTTCGGAATCGCCCGCGCCGGGGCCTCCGACATGACGCTGACCGGCTCGATCATGGGCACGGCGCAGTACCTCTCCCCCGAGCAGGCGCAGGGGTACGCCGTCAGCGCCGCCTCGGACATCTACTCGGTGGGCGTGATCCTCTACGAGCTGCTGACGGGGGTCGTGCCGTTCGAGGGCGAGACCGCGGTCGCGATCGCGTTCAAGCAGGTCTCTGCTGTGCCGCGGCCGCCGAGCGAGCTGAACCCCGCGCTGCCGCCGTCGCTCGACGCCGTCGTGCTGCGCGCGCTCGCGAAGGACCCGATCGAACGCTACGCGGACGACGACGAATTGATCGCGGCCCTCGAGCAGGAGCGCGAACGGCTGCCCACCTACTCGCCCTCGCCGCTCGACGGCCACGCCGGCCAGCCTTATGAGCCGCCGACCGGCGTGATGCTCGCCGCGCCGCTGCCCTACGACGACCGCCCCCCCGAGGACGACGGCGCGCGCCGGCGCCGGCGCCGCTGGTTGTGGTGGGGGCTCGCGGCGCTCGTGGTGGCGGCCCTCGCGGTCGCGGCCGTGCTGCTGCTCACGCCCGCCGGCAAAGTGACGGTGCCGGAAGTCGCGGGGCGAAGCGAACAGTCGGCCGATGAGATCCTGCGGCGCGAAGGTTTGAACCCGGTCCCGCAGCTGCAATCGAGCTCGACCGTCCCGGCGGGCCTCGTGATCAGCCAGAACCCGGTGGCGGGCAAGCGCGTGGAAAACGGCTCGCGCGTCGACCTCGTTGTCTCCGGCGGCCCGGCGAGCGCGCCGGTGACCGACGTCGAAGGGCTGAGCGAAGCCGAGGCGACGGCGAAGCTGAAAAAAGCGGGCTTCAAGCCACGAACCACCAAGGAAGCGAGTCCGACGGTGCCGGCGGGCAAGGTGATCGGCACGAACCCGCCGGCCGGCACTGTCGAGCAGCTGGGCAGTGGCGTCGAGGTGCTCGTCTCGAGCGGTCCGGCGCCCGTCAACGTGCCCGACGTGACGGGGGAGTCGCTGACGGCCGCCGAAGCATCGCTGACGAACGCGGGCCTGTCGGTCGGCACCGTCACGAAGAAGACGAACTCGGCGCAGAGCCCGGAAACGGTGCTCTCGCAGGCACCCGCCGGGGGCACCTCGGTCAGGGCGCAGAGCAAGATCGACCTGACCGTGGCGCAAGCGCCCAAGGAAGCGGCGGTTCCCAACGTCGTCGGCGAGAGCAAGGCGCTTGCGAGCGCGACGCTTCAGGAAGCCGGCTTCAAGATCAAGACCGTGTCCGGCACGACCACCGAAGCCGCGCAGGTTGGGATGGTCCTGCGCCAGAGCCCGGGGCCCGGCACGAAGGCGCAGAAGAACTCGACGGTCACGATCACGGTCGGCAAGCTCGGCCCTGAAACCACGCCGACGACCACCACCACCCCGACGACGCCCGCACCGACGCCGCCGGCGACCCCGGGGCCCTGACATGGCGGGCTCGGACACGGCACGCCACGCGCAGGGGCCGTCCGGGACCGCGCGGGGTGGCGGCGACACGCTGCACGTGGCGGTGCTCGGTGGGGGCCGCTCCTCCGAGCACGACGTCTCGCTGGCCTCGGCGGGGGCGGTGCGGGAGGCGCTGCTGGAGGCCGGCCACGAGGTGCAGCGGATCGAGATCGGCCGCGACGGTGTCTGGCGCCGCGACGGCGCCGGCGAGCTCTCGCTGTCCCCGGGCCGCGGCCTTGGGGGCGCGGACGTCGCGTTCCCGGTGCTGCACGGCCCGTTCGGGGAGGACGGCACCCTCCAAGGCGCGCTCGAGACGCTCGACGTGCCGTACGTGGGCGCCGGCGTCGCGGCCTCTGCCGTGTGTATGGACAAGGTGCTCTTCAAGGACCTGATGGGCGCGCTGGGTGTGCCGCAGGTCCGCTACGCCGGCATCGTCGCCGCGCGCTGGCGCGAGGACCGCGACGGCGCGCTCGCCGACGCGACAGCGCTCGGCCTGCCGGTGTTCGTCAAGCCCGCCCATCTGGGCTCCTCCGTCGGCATCGCCCGCGTGACGCGCGCCGAGGATCTGCCGGGCGCGCTCGCGGTCGCTTTCGAGCACGACGACCGCGCGATCGTGGAGGCCGCAGCGCCCGGGATCGAGGTCGAGTGCGGCGTGCTCGAGCGGCTGGACGGGGGCGGGGTTACGCGCCTGCTCGCGTCCGAGCCGGGCGAGATCTCCCTCGACCGCGACTTCTACGACTACGAGGCGAAGTACTCGGCCGGCGGGATGGAGCTGGTCGTCCCCGCCCGCGTGTCCGCGAGTGCGCGCGAGCGCGTGCGAGAGCTCGCCGTGCGCGCATTCCGCGCCTCGGGATGCGCGGGGCTCGCCCGCGTCGACTTCTTCGTCGACGGCGAGTTGGTGCTGCTGAACGAGCTGAACACGATCCCCGGCTTCACGCCGACGAGCGTCTACCCGAAGCTGCTCGCCGCGTCCGGGGTCGCCTACCCGGAGCTCGTCGACGGGCTCTGCCGCGTCGCGCTCGCACGCCACGCTGCGCAATCGGCGCGCCGCCACTAGGGCGCAGGCCTGTATGGGGCGCCGGCCGACCCTCCCCTGAGCTTCAGCGGAACAGGGTGATGTCCGCGATCGTCGCGGACTGGCGCCCGGGCGGCAGCGTGGTCATCCAGACCAGGTAGTAGCGGTGCGTGCCCGGCGGCGGATGAAGCGGGATCCGCTGGCCGTCGCGGACGTCCGGGCTGGTGCCGATCGGGCCTTTCCACCCGCGCCCAGTCAGCGGCGTCGAGCTGCCGTAGGGCAGGGACAGGTCGATGTGATCGGCGGCGTAGATCTGCACCGCGAAGCCCGGCGTCGGCGTCTGGATCTCGATCGCCCGGGCCGACACGCCTGGCGCGGCGTCGAGGTAGATGCCGAGCCCGGTCCCGCCCGGCTTGCGGAGGTTGCCTTCGTAGTAGGTCTCCGTGCTCCACGTGGTCGAGGGATCGCCGTCGACCACGTTGCCGATCTGGTCGCGGTTTTCCGGCCCGGTGCCGAAGGGGTTGTAGTCGTTGGCGGCCGACTCGGCCAGGCTCACCGCCACGAGCCCCCCCTTCGAGGAGGCGCCCGGGGCTGCGCCAGTCCCGCGCTGGGCGCTGTCCGCGGCGAGCAGGACCCCGACCGCGACGACCGCGCCGAGGAGCGCCAGCGAGACGAGCCAGCGCACCGGATGACGCATCCGCCACGGCAGGCGCCGTCGCGCACGCCCGCGCAGCGTGCGCAGCACGGTCGTGACCTCGCCGGTCGCCTGGCCGGTCCGCGACGCCTCGATCGCCAGCACCTGTTCGAGATCGGCGACCATCGACGCGGCATCCGGATATCTCTCGGAGAGGTCCTTGGCGAGCGCGCGGTCGACGACCGAGGCGGTCGCCGCCGAGATCTGCGGCCGGCGCGCCTGAACATCGGGGACTTCCTCGCGTACGTGCTTCATCGCCACGGCGACCGGCGTCTCGCCGTGGAACGGCACGTCGCCGGTCAGCATCTCGTACAGCACGATCCCGAGCGAGTAGAGGTCCGACTGCGGGGTGACCGGCTGGCCCAGCGCCTGCTCGGGCGAGACGTAGTCGGTCGTGCCCAGGACGCGGCCGGCCATCGTCAGGCCTTCCTCGGCGAGCGAGCGCGCAATCCCGAAATCGGTGATCTTCGCTCCCCCTTCGGGGTCGATCAGGATGTTCTGGGGCTTGACGTCGCGGTGGACGATCTGGTGCTCGTGCGCGGCCCCGAGCGCCCGCGCTACCTCGATCGCGTACGCCAGCGCCTGCGGGATCTCCATCGGGCCGTCCCTGCGGATCACGCTCTTCAACGTCTCGCCGTCGACGAACTCGAGCACGATGTAGGGCGTGCCGGCGCTCGGGTCCTCGCCGTCGCCGAGCGGCTCCTCGCCGGCGTCGATCACCGACACGACGTGGGGATGGTTGAGCTGCGCCACCGCCCGCGCCTCGCGGCGGAAGCGCTCGAGCTGGTCGGAGTCGGTCGCGATCTCGCGGTGCATCAGCTTGATCGCCACCGGCCGTTCGAGCACCGTGTCGAATGCCTTGTAGACGGTCGACATGCCGCCGCGCCCGATCACCTCGTCGAGCCTGTAGCGGCCGCCGATCTGCGTCCCGAGCGCGCTCACCGCCCTATTTTGATCGCTTCGCCCGCGCGGGCGGACGCCGCGGCCGGCCGGCGCGCTGCTGCCGCGGGGATCCGGGGAGGGCCGCTCAGCCCGCCGTGTTCCTGGCCGGCTGGCGGCGCCGGCGCACGATCCAGTAGCCGATGCCGGCGACGAGCAGCGCGAGGATCACGTAGTCGACGTACTCGAAGCCTTTGCGCACCGATTCCCAGTCGCTGCCGAGCGCGTTCCCGGCATACGCGAGCCCGACGACCCACGGCACGGTCCCGATCAGGGAGAAGACGGTGAAGCGCCCCAGCGGCATCCTCGCGATCCCGGCGGGGAGCGAGACGAACGCGCGCACGACCGGGATCAGGCGCCCGAACAGCACCGCGGGCTCGCCGTAGCGCTGAAACCATTTGTCGGCCTTGTCGACCTGGGCCGGGCCCATGTGGAACCTGTCGCCGTGTCGTTCAAACAGCTCGAGGCGCCCGCCGCGCCCGACCGCGTAGGCGACCCACGAGCCGACCATCGACCCGAGCAGTCCCGCCAGGATGATCCCCAGCATCGTCATGTGGTGACCCGAGCCGCTCTGGCCCGGATCGGCCACCGCGAAGCCCGCGAAGAGCATCACGACCTCCGAAGGCACCGGGATGCAGGCGCTGGAGGCCGCCATCAATCCGAAGATCGCGGGCAGCCCGCCTTCGCGCACGATGTGCGCGCATTCGTTGACGATCGTTTCCGAGATCGAGGCCAGGACCAGCACGGGTCGGCCAACGATACCGGCAGGCGCTCGCGCCCCCGCCGTACGGGATGAGAATCCGTTGCTTAACCTGCTCGCCGATGCGCGTCTGGGTCGACCTCACGAACAGCCCCCACGTGCTCGTCATGCGGCCGGTGATCGAGCGCCTGCGCCGCGACGGGCACGAGGTCGAGGTGACCGCGCGCGACTTCGCCCAGACGCTCGAGCTGTGCGACCGGCTCGGCATCGAGCACACCGCGATCGGGCGGCATCGGGGGGAGCGACGCGCCGCCAAGGCCGCGGGCCTCGCGTCGCGTTCGATCGCGCTGACGCGCTGGGCGCGCCGGCGCGCACGCTTCGACATCGCGCTGGGCCACGGATCGAACGACGTGACGGTGGCCGCGAAGCTGCTCCGGACCCCGAGCTCGACGATGTTCGACTACGAGTGGGCGACCGTCCAGCACACGATCAACTGCCGCCTCGCGGCGGCCGTCGTCGTGCCCGAGGCGATCCCGCCCGAGCGTCTGCGCCGCTACGGCGCGCTCGGCAAGCTGCGCCGCTACGAGGGCCTGAAGGAGGAGTACTACCTCGCCGACTTCGAGCCGGACGGCGCGGTGCTGGCCGAGCTTTCGCTCGATTCCTCGCGCCCGATCGTCGTGGTGCGCACCCCGCCCGAGGTCTCGCTCTATCACCGCTTCCACAGCGACCTGTTCGGGGCGGTGATCGAGCGGCTTGCCGAGGCGGCCCGGAGCCAGGGCGTGCAGCCAGTGGTGCTGCCCCGGGTGGCCGAGCAGCGCCCCGCGCTCGCCGCCGTCGAGGGGCTCGTCGTTCCCGAGCGGGCGATCGACGCGCAGTCGCTGATCGCCTACGCGGCGCTCGTGATCTCCGCGGGCGGCACGATGAACCGAGAGGCCGTCGCGCTCGGCACTCCGGTGCTCAGCACGTTCCAGGGGCGCCTGGGCGCGGTGGACGAACGGCTGATCGCGGAAGGCCGCCTCGGGACGCTCACCGACCCCGAGCAGCTCGCTGTGGCGCCACGGCCGTCGCCAGGCGGCGCTACGCGCGTGCGGCGCGACCCCGGGGCGCTGGTCGAGCTGCTGCTCTCGCCGCTGGCCTGAAGGCGCGAGAACGGGCCCCGACCGCGCAGTGTGCGGGCGATCCGCTGGGCGTGGCGTCCCATCAAAGACGCCCGGGCCGCTTACAATCCCGTCAATGCGCCGACGTATCCGCTCGGCGGCCCTCCCGCTCCATCGCCACTCGCTGCCGCAGCTTGCAGTGGACGGAGCGCTGGTCGCGCTCGCATACTACCTCGCCTTCCAGCTCCGCTTCAACGACGGCCCCCCGCGTCATTACGAAGAGCTGCGCTCCGCGACGATCTGGTGGGTGCTCGCCGGCAGCCTGCCGGTGCTCGTGCTGTGCGGTGTCTACCAGCGCCGCTGGCGCTACGCGGGGCAGCGCGACTACGAGGCGGTCGTACGGGCCGTCGTGTTGATCGTGCTGCTGACGGTGGTCGCGATCGAGATCTTCCGTCCGACACATGCCTACCCGGCGCTCGCCGGCTCGCATCGCGCCAACGCGACGGTCGCGGTGGTGCTGCCCAACGGCGTCATCTTCCTGTTCCTGCTGCTCGCGCTCGTGTTCCTGGTGGGCATCCGGGCACTCGCGCGCACGCTGTACGAGCGGCGCCCGCTCGCCGCGTTCCGCTCCTCGCGCAAGGGTGAGCGCACCGTCCTGATCGCCGGCGCCGGCGAGGGCGGACGGATGGTGCTGCGCGAGATCCTGCGCAACCGCGAGCTCGGCCTCGTGCCGCTGGGCTTCCTCGACGACGACCCGGCCAAGCACCGCATGCGCATCGACGGCGTCCGCGTGCGCGGGGATACAGAAGACGATCTGCCGCGGATTCTGGACGACGCTGAGCCCGACGAAGTGATCATCGCGATCCCGTCGGCGCCGGGCTCGACGCGGGCGCGGATCGTCAAAGAGTGCCGCCAGCGCGCGATCCCCGTGCGCACGCTGCCGACGGTCTTCGAGCTGCTGCAGACGCGCGGCGCGCTCGCCCGTCAGGTGCGCGAGGTCCGCGTCGAGGATGTGCTGGGACGCGAGCCCGTGCTGATGGAGCTCCAGCGCGTCGGCAGCTACCTGGCCGGGCAGGTCGTGCTCGTCACCGGCGCGGGCGGTTCGATCGGCTCCGAGCTGTGCCGCCAGATCGCCCGCGTCGAGCCGCACCGCATCGTGCTGCTCGACCACGCCGAGGACAACCTGTTCGCGATCCTGCGCGAGCTCGAAGACGAGCGCCACGTCCCGGAGTCGATGCTCGCCGCCGTGCTGGCCGACTGCAAGGAAGAGGAGCGGATGCGCGAGGTCTTCTCCGAGCACCGCCCCACGGTGGTCTTCCACGCCGCCGCCTACAAGCACGTCGGGCTCATGGAGGCCAACCCGGTCGAGGCCGTCCGCAACAACGCGATCGCCACGCAGGTGGTCGCCCACGTCGCCGGTGACGGCGGTGCCGGGCGCTTCGTGCTCGTCTCGACCGACAAGGCGGTCTCGCCCGCGACGGTGATGGGCGCCTCCAAGGCGCTGGCCGAGTTCGCGCTCGAGGCCGCGGCCGCGCGTTTTCCGGCGACCCGGTACGCCGCCGTCCGGTTCGGCAACGTGCTCGGCTCCTCGGGCAGCGTGGTCCCGATCTTCCGCCGCCAGATCGAGCGCGGCGGCCCGGTGACGGTCACCGACGAGCGCATGACGCGCTATTTCATGACGATCCCGGAGGCCGTCCAGCTGATCATCCGCTCGGGGTCGCTCGCGAGCACCAAGAGCGCCGCCGGCGATGCGAGGCGCCCTCGCATCAGCGAGAGCCCCGGAGCCGAGGTGTTCGTGCTCGACATGGGCGAACCGGTTCGGATCGTCGATCTCGCGCGCGCGATGGTCGAGCTCTCCGGGCTCGACCCCGATCGCGACATCGAGATCGAGATCGTGGGCGCCCGCGCGGGCGAGAAGCTGCACGAGGAGCTGTTCAACAACTACGAGCGCGCGCGGCCGACCGACGCGGCCAAGATCCTCCGTGCCGAGCGCAAGCCGCTCGGCGTGCCGGCGGTCGACTCGATGTTCGCGGAGATCCGGCTGCTCGTGCTCGAGGGCGACGCGGCGGGCCTCGCGGCGAAGGTCTCAGAGCTCTCGCGGCAGGTGCGCGAGGTCGACGGAGGGCTCCAAACGGCCGCGGCCGCCGGGCGCGGCGCGCCCGCGGAGCAGGATGGCGAGGCCGTCCCCGCCGCGGGCGAGGCGCCTGCGCAGGCCGCCGAAGCGCAGGGCGGGATGGCGCCGCCGGGCGAAGGACGGCGCGAGGCGCCTGAGCCCCTCGTACACTCCCCGAATCCATGAGCATCGCCCTGCTCGCCCTTTCGATCTCGACGAAATTCACCGAATTGGGGGCGATCGTCGCTTTCGCCGCGCTGTTCGGGATAGCGGTGCTCTCGCTGCTGGTGTTCGCCCAGGCACGCGAGATCAGGCGCCTGCGTGACTGGGCGGGCCGCGCGCCCGAGCGCGCCGCCGAAGCCGAGCAGCGCGTCTCGCAGGCCGCCGCCGCGCGCATGCAGCAGCAGGCACCCGCCGCTCAGGGCGTACGGGCGGTCCCGCGCAGCGCGCCGATCCACACCCGGGCGGCCGCAGGACAGGTGGCCGCCCGCCCGGCAGCGCAGGCCGGAGCCGCCGCGGCGCCCGGTGCGCCCGTTCCGCCCGGGCAGGGGCAGCCCGTCACCGCCGCGGGTGCCCCGGCCACGCCGCTGCCGCCGCCGGCCCAGCCCGGGGCGCCGCGCGCGCCTCAGGCGCCCCCCGCGCCAGCGGCGCCCCAGCAGCCTGCCGGCGCCCCCGTCGCCGGTAGGCCCGCGACGGCCGCTGCGGCCGCTGCGGCCGCCGGCGGAGCGGCCGCAGCGAAAGCCCCGTCGCCGGCTGGAGCGCCCGCGCCGGCGCAACAGCCCGCGGCCGGCCCCGGACAGCAGCAAGGCTCGCCGCGCCAGATCCCGTGGCAGCAGCCCCCCGGCGATTCGCGCCCGGCGACCCCTGGGCAGGCGCCGCAGCCGGCGGCAGCCCAGCCGGCGCCCAACGGGACCGGCGAGCACATCCAGGCGGCGCGCCAGACGCCCGCACCGGCCACCGCCGCGGCGGCGGCTGCGGGCGTGCGCGCCTCCGCGGCCGCCGGGGCGCCGAGCCAGGCGAGCGCGGGCACACCCATGGCGTCGGCGGCGAGCGCGCCGCCGGCCGGCACGCCGGGCGTGCAACCCCCGCCGGCCGCTCCCCGCTCGCCCACGCCGCCCGGCGGCGCACCGCCCCCTTCGGCCGGCGACGCCGGCCGCAGCCGTCCGCCGCTGCCGCCCGCGCCGGCGAGCCCGCGCCGCGCGGCGCCGGCCGGCACGACCGAGCGCACGCCTGCGCCGGCCGCCGCAGCGGCCGCGGCCGGGTCCGCATCCGCGCGCACGGTCCGCGGGCGCACAGGAGATGCGCCTCCCTCTCCACGCGACCGCGAACACTCCGGGGCGAGGGGAGGCTCGCGCAGGCGCATCATCCTGATCGCGGGGGCCGTCGTCGTGGCGGTCGCGCTCGCGGTCGTGCTCGCCACTCGCGGTGGCTCGTCGCCCAGTCACGCGGGCACAACGGCCGCGAGCGCCGGCGGCACGACGACCCATGCCAAGAGCACGACGACACACGGCAAACACGCGACGACGAGTCAGGCCAAGGCCGTGAAGGCGGCCCCCCCGGCCGAAACGAACGTCGTCGTCCTGAACGGCACGCTCACGACCGGGCTCGCGCACCGCGTCTCTGCGCAGCTGCAGACGACCGGGTACTCGCAGGCGACGGCGCTCAGCGGGCGCCCGCCGGGCGCGAACGAAGTCACGGTCGTCGAGTACGCGCCGGGGCACCAGGCCGACGCCCAGGGTGTCGCGCGCTCGCTGTCCGTAGCCCACGTGCAGCCGATCGAACAGGCGGTCTCCGCGCTCGCGGGGCCGGCCAAGGTGGTGGTCGTCGTCGGCGCCGACAGGGCCGCCCAGGGCACCACCGCGCCATAGCCGGCTTCCTCGACATCCCAGCTCGCTCGGCCAAGCCCCGCGAGGAGGGGATCACGCACGTGATCGACCGCGGTCTCTCGCTCGCCGAGGTCGACGGGCTGCTCGAGGTCGCCGGCGAGAGCGTGGACATCGTCAAGCTCGGCTGGGGCACGGCGCTGGTCAGCGCCAACCTGCGCCCGAAGCTCGAGCTCTACGCGCGGCACGGGATCCCCGTGGTGCTCGGCGGCACGCTGACCGAGATCGCGATCCGCCAGGGCCGCGTCGAGGGCCTCGTGTCGTGGCTGCGCGAGCTGGGCCTGCGCCACGTCGAGATCTCCGACGGCACGATCGAACTCGACCACGCGGTCAAGCGCGAGCTGATCGAAGCGCTCTCCAAGGAGTTCACGGTCTTCGCCGAGGTCGGCAGCAAGGACGTGGACTACATCATGCCCCCGTACGTGTGGGTCGAGCAGATCGAAAGCGACCTCGCGGCGGGCGCCTGGAAGGTGATCGCCGAGGCGCGCGAGTCGGGGACCGCCGGCATCTACCGCGCCAACGGCGAGCCGCGCACCGGCCTGATCGAGGAGATCGCGCACTCGATCGACCCGCGCAGCCTGATCTTCGACGCTCCGCGCCACGCGCAGCAGGTGTGGCTTCTCAAGCACTTCGGCAGTGAATGCAACCTCGGCAACATCGCCCCCGACGACGTGCTCTCGCTCGAGACGCTGAGGCTCGGACTGCGCTCTGACACCGTCGAGCGCTTCGCGCTGGGCGGCGAGGGTTGAGCGCTGGTGAGGTCGCCAGCCCGCCGACCCACGGCGCCTGTGAAGCGAGCGAGGGCCGGTCCGGGAAGCTGGCCGCGGCTGTGTTCGCGGCCCTGGTGATCGCCTGCCTGCTCGCCTTCTTCTTCACGCAGCGTCTCAAGCACCGCCCGACGAGCGTCCAGCAGTTCAAGCTCACGCCGAACTTCGCGCCGACGCCCGCCGGCCGGCATAAGCAGGAGCAGATCTCCTTCAAGCTCGCGCACGCCGAACGTGCGACGGTCGCGATCATCGACGAGCGCGGGAACGTGATCGCAACGCTGCTGCGCGGGTATCCGGTTCCCCGCTACAAACAGCTCTCGCTGCGCTGGAACGGGCGGCGCGGGACGGCGCGCTCCTACCGCACCGTGACGACGCCCGCCGGGCACACCTACCTGGTGCCCACGAACAGGGGCCGCCTCGCGGGGGCCGGCGAATACCGCGTGCGGCTGCGGCTCAGCCGCCAGCGCGAACCCGTGCTCTCGCCGCGCTCCTTCATCCTGGAGCGGCCGTGAGCCCGGCGCCTCTCGCGGGCAGCCTGCCGTCGGCCGGAACGCTGGCGGTGCTGGTCGCGGCCGGGCTCGTGCTCGCGGGAGTGCTCGCCGTGCTGATGCGGCGTCACACGGAAGCATTCCCACTGCTGGCGATCCTCGCGCTCCCGTTCCGCGTGCCGATCTCGGCCGACGGGCGCACGGTCAACCTGCTCGTGCCGCTGTACGTGGTCGTCGCCGCCGGGACGTTCGCGCACCTGATGCCGAGGCTGCTCGCCGCCCGCGACGCGGGCGGCGCGACGGCACGGGGGGTCCGAGCCGCCGATGTACGCGGCAACCCGGCGGTGAAGTGGGTCGGGTGGGCGCTGCTCGCGTCGGTGGCGCTCTACACGCTGCAGATCTCCTACTCCGCCGACCGGGCGAAGGCGGCCGAGAACCTGCTGTTCTTCTACGTCCCGTTCGGGCTCCTGTTCGTGCTGATGCGCGAAGTGCGGTGGACGCCGCAGCTGATCCGGCGCTCCGTGCTCGTGCTGGTGGCGGTCGCCGTCGTGCTCGCGGGAGTCGGGTTCGTCGAGTACTACCGCAAGAGCCTGTTCCTGAACCCGAAGCTCGTCGCCGCGAACCAGTACGACAACTACTTCCGCGTCAACTCGGTGTTCTTCGACCCCAGCATCTACGGGCGCTTCCTGATGCTCGTGATGCTCGCCGTCACGACGGTGGTGTTGTGGGGGACGCGACGGCAGGTGCAGATCGGCGCCGGTGCTGGCGTGGCTGCTGGCCGGGCTGGTTACGAGCTTCTCGCAGTCGAGCATCGCCGGGCTGCTCCTGGGGCTCGCGGTGCTGGCCGCCTACCGCTGGGGGGCTCGGAGAACCGCGATCGTCACTGGGCTGCTGGTCGTGCTCGCAGCGGCCGTGCTGCTGCTCGCCCCGAAAGGCTGGCATTTGAAAGGCAGCTCGGCGAGCAGCGCGACTCAGGGGCGCACGAGCCTGATCGAAGGCGGGCTCGAACTGTTCGAGGACCGGCCGCTGCAGGGGTTCGGCTCCGGCTCGTTCGAAACCGAGTACAAGCGCCATACGAGCGCGAGCCAGGCGACCACGCAGAACGCGGTCTCGGCCTCCCACACGATCCCGATCACGATCGCCGCGGAGCAGGGGCTGGTCGGCCTCGCCGTGTACGGGGCGCTGCTGGTGATCGCGTTCCTCGCGCTGTTCACCGGGGCGGGGCGATCGCCGCCGCGCATCGCGATCGCGGCGTGCTTCGCGGCGCTGGTGCTGCACACGTGGACATACGCGGACTTCCTCGAGGATCCGTTCACCTGGACGCTGCTCGCGATCGGCGTCGCGCTTGCGCGGGCCGGCGGCCCGCTTTCGGCGGCGGGGACCGGGTCAACTCCGGCGCCCGGGCGAGGCGCCCGCACGGTCCCCGCATCGCAGGCCCAGGATGCCGGCGCCGCGGAGCAGGGACCGCCGGCGGCCGTGCGCGGCGCTCAGAAGCAGCTCTAGAGGTGTTCGGCTACCTGAAGCGCCTGGTCACCACGGGCGCGGCCTACCAGTTCGGCGACATCGTCGCGAAGGGGCTGGCGCTCATCACGCTGCCGCTGTACACGCATCACCTCAGCCCGCAGGCCTACGGCGCCGCGGAAGCGCTGCTGACGGCCGTGATCCTGTCGAGCATCCTCGTCCGCGGCGGCGTCGGCGAGGCGTTCGTGCGCTTCTACTTCGACGACGACGACCTCGCCCGGCGCGAGCGCATCGCCCGCACCGCGACGGCGTTCGTGGCGTGGACGACGACGCTCGCCGCGATCCTCGGGCTCATCTTCTCGGCGCCGCTCTCGGAACTGATCCTGAACTTCAGGGACCCGCTGCTGATGGACAGCGCGGTGCTCGGGCTGTGGGCGTTCACGAACCTCGAGATGGCCTACGCGCAGCTCCGCGTGGACGAGCGCGCGCGCACTTACATCTACGCATCTGCCGCGAACGTCGCCCTCACCGTGACGCTGACGATCCTGCTGGTCGTGTTCGCGGAACAGGGCGCGCGGGGCCTGCTGCTGGGGAACTTCGGCGGTTCGGCGATCGTCGTGCTCGCCTTGTGGTGGGTGCTGCGCCGCCGCGTCTCGCTGCGCGTGAGGGGCTCGGACCTGCGCGCGATGCTGGCGTTCGGGCTGCCCACCGTCCCGGCCGACGCGAGCGTCTACGGGCTGCAGGTCGCCGATCGCTTCTACCTGTTCCGCTCCTATTCGCACGCGGCCGCCGGCACGTACGCGGTCGCGATCAAGCTCGCGACGGTGGTGTTCGTCGCGGTGCGCGGGTTCCAGTACGCGTGGCCGCCGCTGGCGTACTCGATTGAGGACGACGAGGAGGCGGCTCGGCTCTACTCGCTGGTGACGACGTACTACGCGCTCGCGACGGGTGTCGTGGTGTGCGCGGTCGCGCTGCTCGGACGCTGGCTCGTGCGGCTGCTCTCGGCGCCGGCCTACTTCGGCGCGCATCGCGCCCTGCCGTGGCTCGCGCTCGGCTGGGCGCTGTACGGGCTCTACCTGGTGTTCGTCGCGATCTCCGGCCGCGCGCGCGTCACCTCGCGCAACCTCCCGGCGGCCGCCGTCGGGCTCGCGGTCAACATCGCGCTGCTGCTCGCGCTGGTCCCGGCGAGCGGCGCCGGTCTGGGGATCGCCGGCGCCGGGCTGGCCCTTTGCGGGGCGTACATGGCGATGCTCGCAGTCGTGTACCTGCTGACGCGCAACCTGTTCAAGGTCGGCTTCGAATGGCGCCGTCTGGCGCAGCTCGTCGCGATCCTCTCGGCGGTCGCCGTGTCGGGGGAGCTGCTGCTGGCAGACCACGGCTTCTGGGGGCTCGTCGCGAGGATCGCCTGGCTGGCGCTCGTGCCGGCGGCGCTGGTGCTCACGAGGTTCTTCCACCCCCACGAGCGCGCGGAAGCGAGACGCCTGGCCGCGGACGGCCGCAGGCGCGTCGCCGCGTTCCGCTCGCGGCACGGCGAGGTCGAGGCCTACGCGGAGGACCCGCTGCGGGACATCTGAGCACGGGCCCTGCGCCGCCCCTAGCTCTCGCGGTTGTAGCGCGCGGCCGCCTCGCGCAGCCCCTCGCCGCGCGAGGGGTGCAGGCTGGCCTTCGCGTGCAGCCACAGGCGCCGCGCGTCGCGGCCCGGGAGCACGAGCGCCGCGAGCGCGCGCTCCGCGTATGCGACGGCGGTCAGCCACCGCACCGCGCGCGCCGCTCCCGGTGAATGGTGCTTTTGCATGTAGAGGTCGCGGTTGCGCGCCATCTCGACGATCCGCCGCTCCGGGGCCGCGCCCGTCGCGAGCTGCTCGTGGTGGACGGCGCGGGCGGCGGGCACGTACAGGCTCGACCAGCCGGCGTCGTGCAGGCGCCGCGCGAAGTCGACCTCGTCGGAGTAGACGAAGAAGTCGGGGTCCAGCCAGCCGACCTCCGCGGCCGCCTCGCGGCGTACGAGCAGCGCCGAGGACTGGCACCAGTCGACCGTGCGCGTGCGCCGGCCGCGGCTCTGGACCGTCACCGCGCGCTGCAGCTGCAGCGCGCCGGCCAGTGCAGTGAGAGGTGTCGGGAACCGCCACGCGCAAGGCTGCGGGGTGCCGTCGGGGCGCAGCAGCTGGGCGCCCGCGCACGCGGCGCGGAGATCGGCCCGCAGCGCCTCGCGGAGCGCGAGCGCCGCTCCTGGGAGCAGCTCGGAGTCCTCGTTGAGCAGCAGCGCGAACCTGCCGCGAGCGCGCCGCAGCAGCTCGCTGTCGTTGCTCGCCTTGCCGCGGCGTTCGCCAACGGCGATCAGCTCGTCGACGGCCGCGTGCGTGCGCGCCGCCTCGGCCGAGCCGTCGCGCGAGCCGTTGTCGAGCACGAGCGTCTCGGTCGCGAACGGCAGCCTGGCGCGCTCGCGTCCGATCGCGTCGAGACCGCGCAGCAGCAGCTCCCGCTGGGAGGTGTTGACGACGCAGAAGCTCAGCTCGACGGCGCCGTCTGCGCCGCCCTGCCCGGCCGGGGTGCTCATGGCCGCCATTCTCGCTGTGCGCGCGCCCTATTGTCCTTCGCCGTGCGCGTCCAAGTCGTCGACCCATCGGCCTTCACGCCTCCGTACGACCACGCGCTGTGCACCGCGCTCGGCGAGGCCGGCGCCGAGGTCGAGCTGTTCACGAGCCATTTCGCCTACGGCCCTGTGATGCCGGCGCGCGCCTACCGTCGCGAGGAGCTGTTCTACCGAGGCGCGTCGCGGATCAAGAGCCCGTCCGTGCGGCGGCTCGCCAAGTTGGCCGAGCACGTGCCGGACATGCTGCGCTACCGGCGGCGCTCCGCGGCGGCCGAGGTGATCCACTTCCAGTGGCTCACCGTGCAGCAGCTCGACGGCGCGCTGCTGCCGGCCAGGCGGCCCGGACGGCCGCTCCTGATCACCGCGCACGACATCCTGCCGCGTGAGGCTCGCCCGGGGCAGCGCGCGGCGCAGCGGCGTCTCTACGACCGCTTCGACGCGGTCGTCGTTCACTCCGAGCACGGCCGCACGCGGCTCGTCGAGGAGCTGGGGCTCGACGCGCGGCTGGTGCACGTCATCCCGCACGGCGCCCTCGCGCATCTCGCCGAGCAGCCGCCCGCCCCGCACGAGAAGCGGCCTGAGGAGCCGGTCGTTCTGTGCTTCGGGCTGATGCGGCCCTACAAGGGGATCGATGTGCTGCTCGAGGCGTGGCACGGTATCGAGGGGGCCGAGCTGTGGGTCGCCGGCATGCCCCGCATGGACATCTCGCCTCTCACCGCCGCCGCACCGCCGGGGGTGCGCTTCTTCCCGCGCTTCATCGGCGACACCGAGCTGCCCGCGTTCTTCCGCGCGGCGAGCCTGGTCGTGCTGCCCTACCGCGAGATCGACCAGTCCGGCGTGCTCTTCACGGCGCTGGCGTTCGGAAAGCCGCTGCTGCTGAGCGACGTCGGTGGTTTCCCGGAGGTCGCGGCGAGCGGCGCGGCGCGCACGGTGCCCGCCGGCGACGCGGGCGCGCTCCACGACGAGCTCGCCGCGTTGCTGGGGGACCCCGCGGCGCTCGCAGCGATGGCCGAGCGCGCCCGGGCGGCGGCGGGTGGCGTCTACTCCTGGGCCGGCATCGCCGAGCAGACGCTCGCGCTCTACCGCGCGCTCGGTGCGGGCTGACCCCGCCCCGCGTTCAGTCGGTCCAGAAGTCGTGCACCAGTTCGCCGTCCGCCTCGTGGCGCGGCCCGAACACGAGCACGGTCAGGCCCTCGGTGCCGGCCTCCAACGCACGCGTGACCGGCGGCGGGACGCGGATCGCGTCGTGGCGCGCGATCTCCCGGACCTCGTCGTCCAGCCGGATGCGCCCGTCCCCGTCCAGCACCACGTAGACCTCCTCGGCGTTCTCGTGGCGGTGGCCGAAGGCCTGACGCTTGCCGGGACGCAAGCGGTGGTAGGCGAAGCCGATCGTCTCGCAGCCGAGCTCCTCACGCGGGAAGTGCGCCTCGCCGAGCTCGCCGAACCCGAACTCGGGCGCGCTGTCCTTGGTGTCGTCGAGGTTCTTGATCGAGTAGCTCATCGCGCCGGGAGTCTATTACCCGTCATCGAGCCGCGAGAATGCGCTGATCGTGGTTGCCCTCGCCGTGATCTTCTGGGCTTGCGCCGGCCTGATCCTGTGGACGCAGCTCGCGTACGGGCTGGCGCTCGCGGTCCTTGCACTGCTTGCTCGCCGCCCGTCATGCCAATCCTCCGTCGCCCCGGATCAGCTGCCGTCGCTGTCGCTGATCGTCGCGGCGCACGACGAGCAGGAGGTGATCGCCGAGAAGGTCGCCAACGCCCTGGCCCTCGACTACCCCCGCGCGCGGCTGGAGGTGATCGTCGCCTGTGACGGCTGCGGCGATGCGACCGCCGAGCGCGCCCGCGCCGCCGGCGCCGATCTCGTGCTGGAGCTGCCGCGCGGCGGCAAGATCCGCGCCCAGGACGCAGCGGTCGAGCGCGCCCGCGGCGAGCTCGTCGCGTTCTCCGACGCCAACGCCCTGTGGGAGCCCGACGCCGCGCGCGAGCTGGTCCGCGCCTTCGAGGAGCACCGCGTGGGCTACGTCTGCGGCCGGGTCTCTTTCGTGCAGGCGGCCGGCGGGCGCGCCGGCGGCAACCAGGAGGGGCTCTACTGGCGCTACGAGCTCTGGGTGCGGGCGAACGAGTCGCGGCTGTCCTCGATCACCGCGGGCAACGGCGCGATCTACGCAACGCGCCGCGACACCTACATCGTCGTCGACCCCGTGATGGGCCACGACCTGTCGCTCCCGTTCAACGTGGTCAAGCGCGGGCTGCGCGCCGTGTATGCGTCCTCGGCGCAGGCCACCGAGAAGATGGTCCCGACCGTCGAGGGCGAGTTCTCGCGCAAGCGCCGCATGATGAGCCACACCTGGCCGATCCTCGTGCGCGGCGGGATGCTCTCGCCGCGCGGGTACCCGCCCGGCTACGCGGTCATGATCTTCTCGCACCGCTTGCTGCGCTACCTGCTGCCGTTCCTGCACGCGATCGCGCTTGGCACCAACATCGCGCTCGTCGCGACGAGCCACGGCTCTGCGCGGACGCTCTACATCGTCACGCTCGCGCTGCAGGTCGCGCTGCTGCTCGCAGCCTTCGTGGCGGGAGCGGTCCGCTGGCGCCCGCTGCTGATCGCGCGCTACTACGTACTGACGGCGGCCTCCCCCGCGGCCGGGCTGTGGGACTGGGTCCGCCACGGGACGGACCCGGCGTGGGAGGTCGCGGAGGGGACGCGCTGAGCGACGGCCCGCGCCGCGCTGGCAGAATCCCCGCCGTGCTCCGGCGCCTCCTCGACATCGCCGTCTCCGCGCTGGCGCTCGCGCTCGCCGCGCCCGTGCTCGCCGTCGCGGCGCTCGCGATCCGTCTCGAGAGCCCCGGCGCGGTCATCTTCAGACAACGCCGCGTCGGGCGCGGCGGCGAGCCCTTCGACGTGCTGAAACTGCGCACGATGGTCCAGGACGCCGAACACATCGGGGCGGGCCTCGCGATCGACGCCGGCGATCCGCGCGTGACGCGCGTCGGGGCGATCCTGCGGCGGACCTCGCTGGACGAGCTGCCGAACCTGCTGAACGTGCTGAGCGGCGAGATGTCGCTGATCGGGCCGCGCCCGACGCTGCCCGTGCAGGTCGAGCAGTACACCCCGCGCCAGCGCGGGCGCCTGCGGATCAAGCCCGGGATCACCGGCTGGGCGCAGGTCAACGGCCGGGCATCCCTGCCGTGGGCGGAGCGGATCGAGCTTGACCTCTACTACATCGAACACCGCTCGCTGGCGCTCGACCTGCGGATCCTCGCGCGCACCGTCGCGATGGTCCTCGGCGGGACGGGGCTGTACAAGGGCGCGAGCGGAGGCTGGGAGGGAGAGCTGTGAGCGGCACGTCCCCAGCCCGCGGGCGCCGCGCGGCCGTCCTGCTGACGGGCGTGGGCAAGCGCTACGACATCGTGTCCTGCTTCGCGCGGCTGACCACGACGATCGCCGTCGACCCCTCGCCGCTCGCGCCCGCGCAGTACGCGGCCGACGTGCGCGTGCAGGTGCCGCGGATGGACGATCCCACCTACGTGCCGGCGCTGGCCGAGCTCTGCAAGCAGCACGGGGTCGGCGCGGTCCTGCCCCTGACCGACCTCGACATCGAGATCCTCGCGCGCGCGCGCGAGCAGGGCCGGCTGCCGGCGCTGGTGCCCTCGCCGGAGGTGGCAAGGACGACGTTCGACAAGTACGAGGCGCACCTGCTGCTGGAGCGGTTGGAGCTGCCCTCGCCGCCGACGGCGCTGCCCGAGGACGATCTCGACGCGCTCGAATACCCCGTCATGGTCAAGCCCCGCAAGGGCTCGGGCGCGCGCTCGATCCACCTCGCGCGCGACGCTGCCGAGGCGCGCTTCTTCATCGGCTACGTGCAGGAGCCGGTGATGGTCCAGCGCGCGATGGCGGGTGCGGAGATCTCGATCGACTGCCTGGGGGACGGCGAGGGCCGCTGCCTGAACGCGATCCCGCGGACGATGATCGAGTCGCGGGGCGGTGAGTCGATCAAGGGCACCGTCGTAGCGGACCGCGAGATGGTCGAGCTCGGGCGGCGCGTGGTCGAGGAGCTCCGCGTCCGCGGGCCGGCGACGATCCAGGCGTTCCGCGAGCCGGGCTTCGGGCTCGGCATCACCGACGTCAACACCCGCTTCGGCGGCGCGTTCCCGGGACCGATCTACGCGGCGCTGCCCGGGCGCACGTACCCGGAGCTGATCGCCGCAATGGCGGCGGGCGAGAGCGTCGAGCCGCATGTCGGCGAGTTCCGCGCTGGGATGACCTTCACGCGCTACTACTGGCAGCTCGAGCTGGACGAGCAGCTGCGCCCCACCGGACGCGACATAGTGCCGGGGGGCCCGCCCGCGCCGCGGTAGCGGCGAGATCGGGCCTGGGCTGGGGCTAGAATCGGTTGCCGTGGCTACGTCGGTGGTCGATTCTCCGCCTGCCCAGGAGCGGCAGGACGCCGAGCAGGGCAGCCCCTCGACGGCAGCGGGAGGCGAGCCCGCCGCTGCTCCGCAGCAGCCCACGCCTCGCTGCAGGAGCTGCGGCGCGCCGATGGCGCCGGGGCAGGACTGGTGCATGCAATGCGGGCATGGCGCGCCGGGCAGCGTCGGCGAGCGCTCCTGGCGCCCGTGGGCGATCGCGCTGGGTGCGACCGCGGTGCTCGTGCTCGCCGCAGCCGGCGCGGGCTACGCGGCGCTGAGCAAGAAGCCACACCACGCGGCGATCAAGACGATGACCGTCGCGCAGGTCGCGCCCGCGGCGAGCGCCCCGCTCACGCCGACGCCGGCCGCGCCCGCGGCGCCGGTGGTGAAAATCCCGCCGATCGCGAAAACGCCGAAATTGAAACTCAAACTCAAACTGCCGGCGACCACCCCCACCACGCCGGCCCCGGCGGTGACCACGCCCGCGACACCGGCCCCGGCCCCGGCCCCGACCGGCGGAGGCCAGGGCACCTCGACGACGGGCGGCGAATCCAGTGGCGAAGCCCAGCCCGCGGCGATCCTGCTGGACACCGACGCGGCGTCGACCTACAACCCCTACGGCTACGCGGCGAGCACCTTCGGCGATCCCAGCCTCACGATCGACGGCGATCCGAGCACCGGCTGGAGCGCGCAGGTCAACCCGGCGACAGCGCCCGCGATGGCCGAGGGCGTCGTGATCGACCTCAAGTCGATGAAAAAGATCGCGAGCGTGAAGCTCGTGACGACGACCCCCGGCCTCACCCTGCAGATCTACGGCGCGAGCGCGAGCACCGCGCCGACGTCGATCACCGACCCGGCATGGGTGGCGCTGAGTCGCTCGCTGACGGTCAAGAAACGCCACGCGAAGATCGGCCTGCGCAACAAGACCAAGGCCTACAGGTTCATCACGGTCTGGATCAGCGGGGCGCCGGCGTCCTCGCTCGGCACCCCGGAAAAGCCGGGCCGCGTCACGCTGAACGAAATCGAACTGTTCCCGGCCGGCTAGCGCAAGATCGCGCCTCGAGCCGGGCGAGGGGTCCTAGCGGAGGCGAGCGGACCGCGAGACGACGGGGGCTGAGCCCGCCGAGGGGGCTCAGCGCCTCGCCGCGCCCGAGCCCGAGCCCGCGGCGCGTTTCGCGGGCCGCTTGCGCGGGCTCGCGCGCCGCGCCTTCCAGACCTCGTCGAGGAAGGCGGCGATCTCGCCCGTCAGCCGCTCGGGCCGGACGCGCAGCTCCACGATCGAGTCGGCTTCGATCAGGCGCGAGTTCGGCAGCTCGCGCGCGAGCATGCCGGCGTCGGAGAACGGGTGCACGGGGTCGCGGCCGTGGCCGAGGATCAGCGTTGGCGTGGTGAAGGTCCTGCGCTCGCTGCGAGGCGGCGCGACCCGGCCGAAGAAGAGACCCTGCATCAGCGCGCCGCTGGGCCCCGGTTCCTGGCGCACGACGTCGAGCATCACATTGCCGTAGTGCGGCAGCAGCTGCCGCGGCACCGCGCGCGTGACGCGGGCGAGCAGCTTCATCGCCGGCTCGCCGAAGGTCAGCGCGACGAGCAGCGGCGTGAAGGAGAGCGCGCTGCCGAGCAGGCCGTTGTCCAGCACGGGCATCTCGATGACGAGCCCGCGCAGCCGCTCGGGGGCGGCCGATGCGATCTCGAGCGCCGCGTTGGCGCCGAGCGAGGTGCCCATGACCACGGCTTCCGGGATCTCGAGGTGGTCCATCAGCGCGACGACCTCCTGGCCGTAGCTGCCCATCGAGTAGCGCCACATGTCGCGCGGGCGGTCCGAGCGGCCGTGGCCGAGCAGGTCGAGCGTGATCACGCGGTTGCCGCGCGCCGCCAGGGCTTCGGCGAGCGGGCGGTGCATCTCCTGTGAGAGCAGCAGCCCGTGAAGGAGGATCAGCGGCCGCCCACCCGGCGCTCCCGCGGAAGCGCTGCGCGCGGTGCGCCCACGACGGCCGCCGGCGGTGAGCGCCGCGGGGCCACCTCCGTATTCGGTGTAGGCGAGGCGCTGGCCGTCGAGTTTGAAGTACGGCATCGGCGGAGCGTACTACCCGTTTGGCCGCCTGGCCAGTCGCAGCGCCGCCGCCGGTCCCCGCGCGATAGCGTTCGGCTCGATCGGGTGGATTGGCCGGCGCTCCGTGCCGGCCTCCGAGCACAGGAGGAAGAGGCGATGGCAAAGCAGCCACGGATCCTCGCCGGCCAGACGGCGGCGATCACAGGCGCGGCCCGCGGGATCGGCCGCTCGACGGCGCAGGCGCTCCTGCGCCAGGGGATGAAAGTCGCGATCGGCGACGTGGATGAGCGGGCGGCCGAGCGCACCGCGCAGGAACTGGAGCGCGAGCACCCCGGACGGATCGTCGCGCTGCCGCTCGACGTGACCGAGCGGGAGTCCTTCGCGGCGTTCCTCGACGGCGCAGAAGAGCAGCTCGGCCCCCTCGACGTGCTCGTCAACAACGCCGGCATCATGCAGATCGGACGCTTCGTCGACGAGGACGACCTGACGGCGAGGCGGATGATCGACATCAACCTGCACGGCGTGATCCTCGGCTCCAAGCTGGCGCTGGACCGGATGATCCCCCGCGACCGCGGCCACATCGTGAACATCTCCTCCCAGGCGGGCAAGTTCGGCGCTCCCGGCGGCGCGACGTACTCGGCGACCAAGCACGCCGTAGTGGGCCTGACCGAGGCGATCCGCGGCGAGCTTCGCCTGATGGACGCCCACATCGACGTCAGCTACGTGATGCCGTTCGTCGTCAACACCGAACTGGGCTCGGGCCTCGGCGAGGCACGCGGGATGAGCAACCTCGAGCCCTCGGAAGTGGCCGACAGGATCGTCGAAGCGCTGCAGTACGGGATCGTCGACGTGTGGGTCCCGAAGCAGGCGAAGCGCACGAACGTGCTCGGCACGCTGCTGCCGCGCTCGCTCGCGGAGGGCATGACGCGCATGATGAAGGCCGACCGCGTGCTGGCCGGGGCGGACCTGAACCGCCGCCGCGACTACGAGCTGCGGGCCTCACGCTCGGAGCCCGGCCTGGAGCCCGGCGCGGAGGCGGCGCGGATCGGCGCGGGCGACGAAGAAGACTTCTAGCTCGTCTTCAGGAGATCAGCCAGTCGGCGATCAGGCTCCCGATGAGTGGACCCTGGTCCTCCTGCAAGAAGTGGCTCGCGTCGGCGATCGTGCGCGGTGCCGGGCGGCCGATCGAGGAAGCGAAACGCTCGCCCGTGGCCAGCGGCAGCACCGGATCGGCGTCCGCCCAGAGCATCAGCGCCGGGCGGCGGTCGTCCTTGAGCGCGTCGTGGACGCGCTGTCCCTCGGAGGCGCCCGGCGCGCCGGGGTCGAGCGGGATCATCAGCGGGAACGCGCGTGCGCCGGCCTTGGAAACGGCGTCCGGGTAGGGCGCGTCGTAGGCGGCGATTACCTCATCGCCGGGGTCGTGCTTGCACGCGCCCTTCACGAGGAAGCCGACGGGCAGGTCCTCGGTGCGCTCGACGAAGTTGCGGAACGTCATCCATGCCTCGGTCATCCGCTGGTGGCCCGTGAACAGGCCCGTGTCGAGGATCACGAGCCGCTCGACGCGATCGGCCTGCTCGACGGCGATGCGCAGCCCGATCGGACCTCCCCAGTCGTGCACGACAACCGTCGCGCCACGCAGGTCGAGCTGCTCGAACAGCTCCCCCGCCAGCGCTGTGTGCCGGTCGTAGGTGTACCAGGCGAGGTCGGTGGGCTTGTCCGAGCGCCCGAACCCGGCGAGGTCGGGTGCGATGCAGCGAAAGCCGGCGTCACGGACGGCCGGCAGCACCTTGCGCCAGAGGAACGACCAGGTCGGCTCGCCGTGAAAGAACACGACCGGCGGCCCCTCGCCCTCGTCGAGGTGCGCCAGGCGCAGGCCTTCGACTTCGCGGTAGTGCGAGTCCCAGGGAAACTCCGGCAGCCCCTCGAGCGCGCCTTCGGGCGTGCGCACCGCGTCGGTCATCTCGCGGCGGAGCATATCCGCAGGCTCATAGGCTAGGCTCGCGGCCGTGCAAGCCGCCCTTTACCTGGCGCCGGTTCTGGCCGCCGAGAAGAGCAAGGTCCCGTTCTACATCGCCGGCGGCGTGCTGGTCCTCTGGGCGCTCACGATCTCGCTCGCGATCGGCTTGCGCAAAGCGCGCTTCCCCGAAAACGACACCCAGCAGCGGGCCGTGATGGGGATCACCGTCGTGCTCGTCGCGGCCGCGCTCGTGAGCGCTGTGGCGACCGCAGGCACGCCCGCCAAGACCGAAACCGCGGGGGCGGCCGCGGTGAGCACCCCCAGCACCGCCGAAACCAGCACAGCGACGGCGCCGGCGCCGGCGAGCACCCAGCCGACCGCGACGACGGGCACGCCTGCCCCGCCCTCCTCGCCGGCGGCCAAGGCGGCGAAGCTCGCGCTGGCGGCCGACCCCGGCGGCCAGCTCGCCTACAGCACGACGCAGCTCAGCGCCAAGGCCGGCACGGTGACGATCGAAATGACGAACATGTCCCCGGTCGAACACAACGTGACGGTCGAAGAAGGCAACAAAAAGGTCCTCGGCGCAACGCCGACGTTCGCCGGCGGCAAACGGTCGCTGACGCTGAAACTGGCGCCCGGCACCTACACGTTCTTCTGCTCCGTGCCTGGCCACCGCCAGGCGGGCATGGAAGGAAAACTGGTCGTCTCCTCATGAAGCTCTACGTCTGCTGGGGAACGTTCCCGACGCCCCGTCCGGGCGGGCACCCATGCGCGAACGCGTACCACGCGCTGCGCGACGCCGGGCACGAGCCCGAGGTCGTGAAGTCCTACGGCTTGGCGCCGCTGCCGGGCGTGTTCAACCAGACGCGCGGGCGCCGCGAGGTCCAGGAGCTGACCGGAAACCGCTGGGTCCCGACGCTCGTGCTGGACGACGGCACGGTCATCGACGACTCGCGCGCCATCGTCGCCTGGGCCCGCGAGAACCCGGCCCAGCTCTCGTAGCGCTCCCGTTCGCGGCCGAGCCGCCCGTCGAGCAGCTCGTCGAGCTCCGCGTCGGCGCGTGCCGCGACACGGCCCAGCGCGAGGGTGATGACCACGCCGCAAGTCATCACCGCGGCCCCCGAGATCAGGATGATCGTGATCACTGCAGCGCGACCCTCTCGGACTCTTCTCCCTTGGATCACCCTGGCACAGCTCGCGGACGCGATCGCCGCCCCAGAGTCGATGCTTACTTTTCTGCGAGCAGGGGCCGATGTCCTGCCTCGGCGCCGCCGCGGGCTATCGGCTGCGTCCCGCGCTCAGTCGCAATGCGTACAGGACGGCGGCTACCGCCGTGGCGAGGTTCAGGCTCGAGACGCCTGGCCGCATCGGGATCCGCACGAGCGCGTCGGCGCGGGCGCTGAGCTCGGCGCTGAGGCCCTCGCGCTCGGTCCCGAAGGCGAGGATCGAGTGCGGGTCGAGCGCCGTGGGGTCGAGCTCCACACCCTCGGGGTCGAGCGCGATCAGCGGCCGCGGCGTGCCGTCCAGCGCGGCGAGGCTGCTGATCCTCGCGACAGGCAGGGCGAAGTGCAGCCCGGCCGCGCCGCGCAGCGCGTCGGGGTGCCACGGGTCGTGCGTGCCGGTGCTGAGCACGCCGGAAGCGTCCGCGCCCGCCGCGACCCGAACACACGCGCCCATGTTTCCGAGATCTCGGGGGTTCTCGAGCAGGACCACCGGACCGCGCGACGGCGGTTCGGATTCCCCGGCGAGCAGCGCCGCGAGGTCGGGATGCGGCCGGCGCGCGATCGCGACGACGCCGGTCGAGGGCGGCAGCGGCACGAGCTGCGCGAAAAGCTCGGGGTCGACGACGTGGGCGTGCTCGGCCAGCGGCTCGCGCAGATCGGGGGCCAGGCCGCCCGCCAGCGCGAGCAGCGCGTCGAGGTCGGGCGTCACGAGCAGCTCCAGCTCGGCGCCGAAGCGCAGCGCGTGCTTGACGGCGTGGAAGCCTTCGAGCACGGCGAGCGCCGGATCGCGTCGCGCGCGCCCGAACCGCGGGATCAGCGCGCCGTCCTGCACGTGCCCGATGATCGCAGTCGTCCGGCACGGAGCGCCGGCCGAGTCACGACACCTCGCCGGCAGGGAGCCCCGGCCGACTCACGAAGGAACCTCCGCTAGCCTTCTGCGAGGCCGTGCAGCTCGAAGGCATCCACCACATCAGCGCGATCACGGGGGACGCGCAGGGGAACGTCCAGTTCTACACGGGCGTGCTCGGGATGCGGATGGTGAAGCGCACGGTCAACCAGGACGAACCGTCCGTCTACCACCTCTTCTACGGCGACGAGCACGGCTCGCCCGGGATGGACCTGACGTTCTTCGAGTACCCCGGCGCGGCTCCAGGTATCGCGGGCGCCGGCATGGTTCACCGGATCGTCTGGCGCGTGCGCTCGCGCGAGGCCCTGGAGTTCTGGCGCGAGCACCTCTCCGGCCGTGGGGTGAAACCGACGCTGACCGCGGACAGCCTGCTGTTCTCCGACCCGGAGGGCCTCGAACACGAGCTGATCATCGACACGAGCGGCGATCAGCCCTTGGCGGCGGCCAGCCCCGAGATCCCGGCTGAGCACGCGCTTCTCGGCTTCGACGGCGTGCGCGCCTACAGCTCGGACCCTCCGCGCAGTCAGCGCCTGCTCGCCGACACGCTCGGCTTCGAGCGCACCAGCGGCGAGACGTGGCAGGTGCGCGGCGCGCACCGGGGCAGCATCTACGCGTACGACCCGTCGCCGCCCGAGATCAACCGCCGTCAGGGCGCGGGCTCGGTCCACCACGTCGCTTTCGCGGCGCAGATGGACGAGATCGAGCAGTGGCGCGAGCGGATCGCCGAGGCGGGAGCCCGCCCGACGCCTGTGATCGAACGCTTCTACTTCAAATCGGTGTACTTCCTCGAGCCGAGCGGCGTGCTGTTCGAGATCGCGACGATCGGGCCCGGGTTCGCGATCGACGAGGAACAGGCGCACCTCGGCGAGCGGCTGTCGCTGCCGGCGCCGTTCGAGCCGCTGCGCGAACAGCTGGAGCGCACGCTGCGCCCGCTGCCCTATCCGCCGGCCTGGCGCACCGAGGCCGCGCCCGCGGGCGCCTCCCACTTGTAGTGGCGCCGCGGCTGCGCCGGCGTCCTAGACGGCGGCGCCCGCCTCGCGGCGGCTGCGCGGCGAGCGTCCGGCGAGCACCGCGCCCCAATCGGCCAGCGCCTCGGCGGACGCCGGCTCGGTCGAGGCGATGAACTCGAGCAGCACATCAGCGAGACCCTCGGGGTCTTCGAGGTTCGGGAAGTGGGCGGCGCGCGGGAGCGTGCGGAAGACGCTGCCCGGCATCGCGCGGTGCGCGGCGCGGCCGTGCTCGAGCGGGATCGTGTGGTCGCGCTCGCCCCACACGATCAGCATCGGGATCGTCTCGAGCAGGTAGAGCCGGTCGGTGGCACTGACACGCTGGCCGCGCACGTCGATCACCGCGCGCAACGTCTGCACGAACGCCTCGCGGGCGCCCGCGTTCTGCAGCGGCTGCAGGGCCCGTGCGACGGCCTGCAGATAGGCGCCGCTGTCCATCCCGCGCTCGCGCATCCGCGTGCCGAGCCCGCGGATCGCGCCGAGCAGGCGCGGATGGATCGTCAGCGACAGCAGTGCCGCCGTGCCGGGAAGAGCGGCCGTACGGAGCATCGGCGACACCTCCCTGCCGAGGCCGCCGCTCGAGACGAGCGCGAGCCGTTCGACGCGCTCAGGGAACTGGTAGAAGAACTGCATCGCGACGCCGCCGCCGAGCGAGTGCCCGACGAGCGTCGCCCGCTCGATGCCGATCGCCGTCAGCAGGTCGCGGATGCTGGCCGCGTGGGCGCCGAGCGAGTAGTCACCGCGCGGGGCCGCCGAGTCGCCGTGGCCGATCAGGTCCGGCGCGACGACGGTGTACGACGCGGCAAGCCGGTCGGCCACGGCGTGCCAGTGGCTCGAGGAGTTGAGCATCCCGTGGATGAGGACGACCGGCGGGCCGTCGCCCACGATCCTGTAGATGGCCCTGCGCCCGTGAAGGGCTATCTCCCACTCCTCGAACTCCGCCACCGCGGGCACGCTAGCAAAGGGCCATACTGGCGTTCCGCGATGTTGCGCCTGATCACGATCCCGATCAGCCATTACTGCGAGAAGGCCCGGTGGGGTCTTCAGCGAGCGGGCCTCTCCTATCACGAGGAGCCGCACGTCCAGGGGCTCCACCGGCTCTACGCGCGCCGCGCGGGCGGTGGCGTCACCGTGCCGGTCCTGGTGACTCCCGACGGCGCGATCGGAGAGTCCGAGCAGATCCTCGAATGGGTCGACGAGCGCACCGAGCCCTCGCAGCGTCTGTTCGGCACGGACGCCGAGCGCGAACGCGCGCTTGCGCTCTGCCGCCGACTCGACGCGCGGCTGGGCCCGCACGGGCGGCGTCTGATCTACGTGCGCATGTTCGAGCAGCGCGAGCTGATGCTGCGCTACAACGACCAGGGCGTGCCGCGCTGGGAGGACCGCGCGCTGCGGATCGGGCTGCCGGTCGCCAAGCGCTTCATCGGCCGCCTGCTGGAGATCCGCCCGGGCGTCGAGCGCGAGGACGAGGCCGCCGTGTTCGCCGAGCTTGACTGGGTGGCCGAGCAGCTCGCCGACGGCCGCCCTTACCTGCTGGGCGAGCGCTTCAGCGCGGCCGACCTGACGTTCGCGGCGCTCGCCGCTCCGATCGTGCTGCCGCCCGTCTACGGCGTGCCGCTGCCGCCGGCCGAGCTGCTCGACGCGCCGTCGAAAGACCTCCTCGAGCGCGGCCGTGCGCATCCCGCGGGCGCGTTCGCCCTGCGCCTCTATGACGAGCGCGCAGGCGCCCCGGCGCCGGCGTAGCGTCCGCGCGCACCGGCGGCCCCGTGCAGCCGTCGCGGAGGATGCGCGCGTGGCCCTCGGTCCGGGACTCAAAAGAAATGAACGTCGCACGGCACCGGCGCCCCGCAGAGCGCTCAGTCCGGCTCCCGCCAGAGGCGAATGTTGCGCAGCGCCGCGAGCTCGGGAGGCTCGACGGCGGAGTCGTCCTCGGCGGGCTCGCGCCACTCGTGCAGGCAGTGCCAGGCGGAGGCCACGCGCCGGGAGTCGCCGGCGAGCCGCCGGCCGACCGCGAGCCACTCCCGAGACGTCGGCGCGTGCTCGCCGTGCGCGGGCTCCGCAGCGCGCTCGAGCATTCGCCCGGCCTCGGCAAGCGTCGCGGCCAGGCTCGTGCGAAAGCGCGGCAGCTCCTGCGCCGCTGCGGCGCGGGCCCGGCGCCATGCGCGCACGCGGGGCGAGTCCGGCAGCGCCTGCTCGCCCGCAGCGCGCAGCGCGCGGCTTCCCGCACGCGTGAGCGACCACACGGCCAGGCTGTGCTCGCGCCCTCGCGCGAGCAGTCCGGCGCGCTCGAGCTCCTCCAGCCGCCCGCGCACGCGTCGCGCCGCACCCGAGCGGCGGGGGACCGCGAGGTGGTCGAGCACCATCCACAAGGGCGGCGGACCGGGCCGCGGGAGGCGCTGGCGCGTCGCGCGGCGAACCGCGGCGAGCACCTGCTCGTCGCTCGGATCCCGTCTGCCGCGATCTGGCCGCCGCCCGTCCACTGGTTTCTCCTGTCGCGCGCGCCGCCCGCGCCCCGAGCAGAGCCGGCCGGCGCCGAGGTGCGCACCCGCGCGCCCCACTCGGCGACAATCGGCTGGCATCGAGGGTGAGCGACTCGGTGCCGGGCCCGGGGTGTTGACGCACCGCCGGGCCGCCTCCTGTTGCGTCGTCGGTGGCGACAGTAGAGCGCCCGAGCCCACGCAAGAACCCTTCGAGCGCAGAACTTGCAAGTTCGACACGTCCGGCGTGCGGCGCTGACACATCTCTCCGCCGCGCGCGGCGGGGGCAGCCGTTCTGCGCTCCAAACCGGCGCGGCAAGTACGAGACAGGAGCGACCATAAGGCGCAGCCTCACCGGCCGGATCGTCCACCTCGGCCAGTTGTCCGTGTCCCGGCCCCGCAATAGACTCGCCCTGTGGTGGCCGGCGGCGTTACGACGATGGACGCCCCGAGCGGGCGTTCGCCCGCGGCCTCCGACGGCCGCGACGCCGCGGCGGTCCGTCTCAGCGGGATACGAAAGACGTACGGCGACGTCGTTGCGATCGAGGACCTCTCGCTGGAGGTGCGCAGCGGCGAGTTCTTCACGATGCTCGGCCCCTCGGGCTCGGGCAAGACCACGACGCTGCGCGTGATCGCGGGGTTCGAGCCCGCCGACTCAGGGCGCGTGGAGCTGCACGGCCTGGACGTCACCGGCAGCCCGCCGTACGAGCGCCAGGTCAACACGGTCTTTCAGGATTACGCGCTGTTCCCGCACATGAGCGTGCTGGACAACGTCGCCTACGGGCTGCGCGTCAAGGGCGTCGGCAAGCGCGAGCGCGCCGAGCAGGCTCGTCGCGCGCTGGCGATCGTGCGTCTTCCGAACGTCGAGCAGCGCCGGCCCGTGCAGCTCTCGGGCGGGCAGCGCCAGCGCGTGGCTCTTGCCCGCGCGATCGTCAACCAACCGCGGGTGCTGCTCCTGGACGAGCCGCTCGGCGCGCTGGATCTCAAGCTGCGTCAGCAGATGCAGTTCGAGCTCAAGTCGATCCAGCGCGAGGTGAGCGAGAACATCACGTTCGTCTACGTGACCCACGACCAGGATGAGGCGCTCACGATGAGCGACCGCATCGCGGTCTTCTCAGACGGCCGCCTGGAGCAGGTCGGGACGCCGGGCGAAGTGTACGAGCGGCCGGTCAACGAGTTCGTCGCCGGCTTCGTCGGGACCTCGAACGTGATCGAGCGCGACGGTCGCCGCGAGCTGATCAGGCCGGAGAAGATCCGCCTGCTCGCCTCCGACGAAGACGCGCCCGGCGCGGTGCCCGGGGTCGTGCGGGAGGTGGCGTACCTCGGCTCGGTGACGCGCTACATCGTCGAGACCGATCGCGGCGAGACGATCGTCGTGCTGAGAGCGAACCTCGACATGTCTGCCGAGCAGGCCCTCGGCGAGCGGGGCCGCAGCGTCCGTCTGGCATGGCGGCCGGAGGATGCGTGCTGCGGCGGGCACCGGCCCGCGCGGCCGTGAGCGCCGAGGTCGGCGCGGCGCCATGAGCGACGGGAAAGGCGGCCAGGGAGATGCGCCCTACCTCGAGGCGCTCGCCGCTTACGCTCGCCGCAATCCGGCGCGGCTGCACGTGCCGGGGCACAAGGGCGGCGCGGGCGCCGACGCGGGGCTGATCGCGGCGATCGGCGAGCAGGCGCTCGCGCTGGACGTGCCCGCGCTCACCTACGGCATCGACCTCGGCCCCGAGCCGACGCCCTTCGAAGCGGCCCAGCGTCTCGCCGCCGAGGCGTGGGGAGCGCGGCGCGCGTGGTTCCTCGTCAACGGCGCCTCGCAGGGCAACATCGCGGCGGGGCTTGCGCTCGCCCACCACGGCCGCGAGGTCGTCGTGCAGCGCAACGCGCACTCCTCGACGATCGACGCGCTCGTGCTCTCGGGGCTGCGCCCGACGTTCGTCTCGCCCGAGCTGGACCCGGAGCTCGGCATCGCGCACTGCCTGACGCCCGAGTCGCTCGACGTGGCGCTGGCGGCGACGCCCGGCGCGGCCGGCGCGTGGGTGATCTCGCCGACGTACTTCGGCGCCGCGGCCGACGTGCGCTCGCTCGCGGAGGTCGCGCACGGCCACGGCGTCGCGCTGATCGTCGACGAGGCATGGGGGGCGCACATGGCCTTCCACCCGGACCTGCCCGAACATGCGATCGCCGCGGGCGCGGACCTCGTGATCTCGAGCACGCACAAGATCGTGGGCAGCCTCACCCAGTCGGCGATGCTTCAGCTCGGGGGCGACGCGCGCGCGCTGATCGGGGAGGACAGCGTCGACCGCGCGGTCACGCTGACCGAGTCGACGAGCCCGAACTCGCTGCTGTTCGGCTCGCTCGACGCCGCCAGGCGCCAGGCGGCCGTCGCCGGACGCGAGCTGCTGGAGCGTACGATCGCGGCGCTCGCCCAGGCCCGCGAGGAGATCCGCGCGATCGACGGTCTGGACGTCCTCGACGAGCGGCTCGCCGGGCGCCCCGGCGTTTACGGCTACGACCCGCTGCGGCTCGCGGTCGACGTGCGCGGCCTGGCGGCGAGCGGCTACGAGCTGGCGGTGCTGCTGCGCGAGATCGACGACGTCAACCTGGAGCTCGCCGGCCAGAACGTGATCGTGGCCGTGTTCGGGATGGGCGAGCGCAGCATGCCCGAGGCGGCGCGGTTCATCCAGGCCCTGCGCGAGGCGGCCGCGCGCGTCGGCACCGACCCGCACGGCGAGCAGGCGTCGTTCGCGGCGCCGCCTCCGTGGGGCGAGCTGGCGATGACCCCGCGCGAGGCCTATCTCGGCGCCCAGGAGGTCGTGCCCGCCGACGACGCGGTCGGGAGGATCGCCGCCGAGTCCCTCGCCACCTACCCGCCCGGCATCCCCAACGTGCTGCCGGGCGAGCGGCTGACCGCCGAGACCCTCGCCTACATCCGCAGCACGCTCGAGCTCGGCGGCTCGATCCGCGGCGCGAGCGACCGCGCGCTGAGGACCATACGCGTGGTCGTCGAGAGACCCTAGAGCCCCGCGACCTCCGACAGCCAGCGCGTGAACAGCGCGCGCGCGAGCGGCACCGTCTCGCCTTCGGCCGCGTGCACCTCGGCCAGCATCCTCGCCGGTGCATCCGGACCGTCGAGCTGCTCCAGTTCGGCGACGTAGTCCGGCACCTCCATCCACTCGGCCGCGAGTGCGCCGTCGACCTCGAGATGGAACTGCACGCCGTACGCCGCGCCGAAGGCGAACGCCTGCTGCTCGTAGCGCTGCGAGCGTGCCAGACACTTGGCGCCGGCGGGCAGCTCGTAGGTGTCCCCGTGCCACTGCAGGGTTCTGAAGCTGGCCGGCACCCCGGCGAACACCGGATCGCCGGCGGCGGCCGCCGTCAGCTCCACGTCCATCACACCGAGCTCCGGGGCGCCTCCGCGGCGGACCTCCGCGCCCAGCGCGGACGCGAGCACCTGCGCGCCGAGGCAGACGCCCCAATACGGGACCCCCGCCTCGACAGCCGCCGCGACCAGCCGCTTCTCGACGGCCAGCCACGGGTGCGCGCCCTCCTCGTAGGCGCCCATCGCGCCGCCCATCGCGACGATGCCGGGGCGTCCGAGCCAATCCGGGGGCGTGCTCGCCTCGGGCAGCACGACGCGATCGAAGCCGATCCCACGCTCGCGCAGCACCTGCTCGTAGACGCCCGGCGGCTCGCAGCCGGCGTGCTGCAGCACGAGCAGCGGCGGGCTCATGGCCGCGGTGCGAGTGCGTCGCGCTCGATCGCCTCGGGCACGATCAACTCCATCAGCAGCGCGTCGTGAAAGCCGCCGTGCGGGCTGCGCTCGTACGCGCGCATCACGCCGACGCGCTCGAAGCCGACAGCTCCGTAGGAGCGGATCGCGCGCTCGTTGGCGACGTTCGGATCGAGCGTGAAGCGGTGATGGCCCTTGGCGACGAAGTGAGAGATGGCCAGCCGCAGCACGCGGCGCCCGTAGCCGTGCCCGTGCAGCGAGCTCGTGAGCATGATGTCGAACGCCACGCTGGGGTACCAGGCGTAGTCCTCCTCGTGATACTCGAGCCACCCCGAGGGCTCCCCGTCGACCTCGATGATCCAGCCGGCGTCGCGCTGGAAGTCGGGCACGGGCCACCAGCGCGCGACCTCGGGCTCGCTCAGCATGGCGAGCAGCGTCGCCTCGTCGTCGGGCCCGAACGCCCGCAGCGCGATGTCGCCCTCGGCCAGCCGCATCGGGGCCAGCCTAGCCCGGGGCGGGCTAGAACATTCGTCCAGGACACTTGCGCCGGGGCGGGAACACGCCACGGCCGGACGACGCGATGCCATGCGTCAATCTCCCGCCGAGACTCCGGCGAAGCGCGCGCAGCTTCCTGCGGACGAGCCGCGGGTCCGCCGCACCAAGCGGAGCGACCGCGCCCGTCCACGCAGGCGCCGCTCCGATCGCGCCGGTGCCGGCGAGCAGCCGAAGCCGATCGGCGAGGCGCTGCTCGCCGCGGGCGTGATCGACAGGACCACCCTTCGCTGGGCGCTGGCGCGCCAGGAGGAGACAGGCGAGCGCGTCGGCCAGATCCTGCTGGCGGCGGGCTCAGTCCACCGGCTCGAGCTCCAGAAGGCGCTCGGCGACCAGTGGGGGCTCCCGTTCGTCGACCTGCTGGCCGGCGACGTGGACGCGGACCTGGTGCGGAGCTTCCCGGCCGAGCTGCTGCTCGCCGAGGGGTGGGTCCCTGTCGAGGTCGAACGGGGCCGCACGGTCGTCGCGACCTGCGAGCCCCCGAGCAGCGATACGTGCGAGCGGATCCGCGGCCACTTCCCTCCGAAGACGAAGCTCAGCTTCCGCACGACGACGCCGATCGACATCGAGCGCACGGTCCTGCTCTGCTTCCGCAAGCACTTCGTGCGGCGCTCGACCGGCGAGCTCCTGGCGCGCCGCCCCGACCTCTCCGCGGCCGGCGGCTGGTCGGTGGGGCAGAAGCGCGTGGCGGCCGGCGCCGGGCTCCTGCTCGTGCTCGGTCTGCTCGCGCAGTGGCAGCTGACCTTGGCCCTTGTCGTGGCCGGCGCGAACCTCGTGTTCCTCGCGGCCGTCGGCTTCAAGCTCGTGGCGTGCCTGGTGGGCGTGAGCACCGGGGCCCGCGCAATGCCCTCCGGGCTCGTCCGCGATGACCGCTTGCTGCCCCGCTACACGGTGCTCGTCCCTGTCTACCGGGAGGCGAACGTGATCGGCGAGCTGATGGACAACCTCGGGCGCCTCGACTACCCGGCCGAGAAGCTCGAGATCCTGGTGCTGCTCGAGTCCGACGACACCGAGACGATCGACGCGGCCCGGGCGGCGCGCCCGCCCGCCACGGTCCGGCTCGTGATCGTCCCTGACGCGGCGCCGAAGACGAAGCCCAAGGCGTGCAACGTCGGGCTGGTGCTCGCTCGCGGCGATCTGCTCGTGATCTACGACGCCGAGGATCGGCCCGATCCCCAGCAGCTTCGCAAGGCGGTCGCGGCGTTCGAGCAGGCGGGGCCGCAGACGGTCTGCATGCAGGCTCGGCTGCGTTACTGGAACAGCGGCGCGAACCTCCTGACTCGCATGTTCAGCCTCGAGTACGGCTACTGGTTCGGAACGATGCTGCCCGGCCTCGACCGGCTGGGTTTGCCGATCCCGCTCGGGGGGACCTCCAACCACTTCCGCGTCGCCCAGCTCCGCGGCCTGCTCGGGTGGGATCCCCACAATGTCACCGAGGACGCGGATCTGGGCCTTCGCGCAGCCGTCGAGGGCTACCGCGTCGGCGTGATCGACTCCGACACCGACGAGGAGGCGTGCGCGAGGCTGGCACCCTGGATCCGCCAGCGCACGCGCTGGATCAAGGGCTACATGCAGACCGCGCTCGTCCACGCGCGCTCGCCGCGGCGCCTGGTGCGCCAGGTCGGCGTCGTCGACGCCGCCGGATTCCTTCTGTTGATCGCCGGGACGCCGCTGACGTTCCTGCTCGCGCCGGCGATGTGGGCCGGGACCGCCGCCTGGTACGGCTTCGGGGAGCCACACCTGCCGCTGCTCGACTCCGGGGCCTTCTGGACGATCGCGACGATCAACCTGATCGTCGGGAACGGGATCATGATCGCGCTGAACGTGCTCGCCGCCGTCCGCGGCCAGGGCTGGCGTGCCGCGCCCTTCGCCCTGCTGAACCCGCTGTACTGGGTGCTGCACTCGATCGCCGCATGGCGCGCCGCGGTGCAGCTGATCCGCAACCCGTTCTATTGGGAGAAGACCCCGCACGGGCTCGGCGCGCCGGCGAGGCCCCCGGCCCCCGAGCCCCAGCCGGCGAGCTGAGCGCAAGTTCGGCGCAGACGGCGGGTAGAGTCCCGCCGTGCCCTACGCGCCGCCCCCGGAGATCCTCGAGCGCTATGCGGCGGTGCTCGTGGACTACGCGCTCGGCGGCGGCGAGGGCGTGCAGCCCGGCCAGGTCGTGAGGGTCACGGCGCCCGAGAGCGCGAGGCCGTTGTATCTCGAGTTGTGCCGCGCGGTCTGGCGCGCGGGCGCCAACGTGATCGGCGGCTACTACCCCGACGACGAGCAGGGCGTGAGCGGGTCGAAGGCGTTCTTCGAACTGGCTTCCGAGCAGCAGCTCGACCACTTCCCGGGCCATTACCTCCGCGGCCTCGTGGACGAGATGGACCACCAGGTCTCCGTGATCGCGGAAGCCGACCCACACGCGCTCGAGACCGTCGACCCCGCGCGGATCATGCGCCGCGGCGTCGCGCTGCGCGAGCTGATGGACTGGCGCGGCGAGAAGGAGAACGAGGGTCGCTTCACGTGGACGCTCGCGCTGTACGGAACCGAGGCGATGGCGGCCGAGGCCGAGATGGGCCTCGAGCAGTACTGGGAGCAGATCGTGAACGCCTGCTTCCTCGACGAGCAGGACCCGATCGCGCGCTGGCGCGAGGTCGGCGCCACGATCGAGCGCTACCGTGAGCGGCTGGATGCACTCGAGATCGAGCGAGTGCACGTCGAGGGCGAGGACGCGGACCTGTGGGTCACGCTCGGCGAGAAGCGGCGGTGGCTGGGCGGGCGCGGGCGCAACATCCCCAGCTTCGAGCTGTTCACGAGCCCCGACTGGCGCGGGACGGAGGGCTGGATCCGCTTCAACCAGCCGCTGTACCGGTACGGGAACCTCGTCAAGGGCATCAGCCTGCGCTTCGAGGACGGGCGCGTCGTCGAGTTGGCGGCCGAGCAGAACGAGGCCGTGCTGCGCGAGATGATCGCGACCGAGGGAGCCGACAAGGTCGGCGAGTTCTCGCTGACCGACAGGCGGCTGTCGCGCATCAGCCGCTTCATGGCGCACACGCTGTATGACGAGAACGTCGGCGGCCCCTTCGGCAACACCCACGTCGCGCTCGGTCGCTCCTACCAGGACGCCTACGACGGCGACCCCGCGGACGTCTCACAGGAGGAGTGGACGCGGCTCGGCTTCAACAACTCGAGCGTCCACACCGACATCGTCTCGACGAGCGACCGCGTCGTCACCGCCGAGCTGCGCGGCGGCGGCGAGAAGATCATCTACCGCGACGGCGAGTTCCAGCTCGACTAGGCGGCTGCGAACGCGCTCGAGGTCGCGAGCACGTGTCCGGCGGCGTCGAGCGCCTGCACCTCGAAGCTCGCGTATGACGCGGGCACGGAGATCGCCGTCTCGAAGCCCGAGCGCGGCGCGCTCGCGATCTGCTTCATCGGGGTGCCGGCCGCCGTCGCGCCGAGGACCCGCCAGGACACGAGCTTCGTCGCCCCGTTCCAGCTCGCGTATACCTTCGTCGCCGAGCCTTCGCGTCGCGCTGCGGCCGCCGGCTTCGTTTCCGGCACCCCTTCCCACGGCTCGAGCTGGGCGCGGTAGGAGCGGTCCGGCTCGGGCAGGATCCCTTCGAACTGCACCTTGCCGGAGCTGTCGTACTCCGAGAAGTAGCGTTCCGAGCCCCAGCCGACGAACGCGCCGCCGCCGGCAAGCGGCTGCGTGTCGCCCATGTATTCCGATTCGAAGCCTTCGCGCTCGCCGTATTGCGAGACGAGCGAGGCGGTTTTCGCGCGCTCCTGGAGCCGGATCGTGAGCCCGCGCGACGGGGCGGTAGCTTCCACGGAGGTACCGCCGCCGGTCAGCTGGCAGCAGTGGTCGTCGAACAGCGAGACGACCCCGCCCGGCTGCAGGCGCACGTCGTGCTGCCACTCGAAGCCTGCTCCGGGGCCGAACCTGAAGCTCGATTTGCGCCCGCCGAGCGTCCATTCGATCCGGCCGGTGGCGGCGTCCACCAGGTAGGCCGCCCAGGTGTTGCGCATCGAGACCAGGAACTTTCCCGGAGCGACGAGCTGGATCGAGTTGACGTGGTATGCGTCCCACGGGAAGCCGTTGGTCGGCACCGTCGCGACCGACTCCCGAGGCGAGATGTGCTGCAGCGCATCCCAGCTTCTCATCAGCTTGCCGCTCGCCAGGTCGTACTCCTGCACGGCGACGTCGACGAGCGCCCCGTTGTAGGCGCCGCCGTAGGAGGAGAGGTCCTTTGCGATGTTCTTGTTGGCGGTGACCCAGGCGTGACCTTCGCTGTCGATCTGGAGCTCGTGCAGCGTCAGCACCCAGCCGCCGGTGGCGCGCAGCCGCGCGACGGTGCGGTAGTGCTGGTCGACGATCACGTCTTCGCCGGTTTCGGTCTGACCCGACTTCGTCACCTTCCCCTGCCACCAGCCGAGGACGGGTTTGCCCTCATAGCTCTGCAGCGTCAGGTTCGAGGCGACGTCCTGTTCGGGCACTGGCTGGAACCACACCGGCTGCAGGTCGCGCCCGAGGATCATCGGACCGCTCTGCCCGCGGATCGGCGGTTTGTTCAGGTCGTAGAAGTTCGTCGCGAAGATGTAGCCGGGCGCGAGCTGAGAGCCCTTCGCCGGCTGGACGCGCTTGATGATCGGCGGGTGCAGGGAGGGCGCCGTCACGTAGCGGTAGGTGCCGGCGGTCGTGTACTGGCCCAGCGGCGCGCCCTTGTTGCCTTCGAACGCGACGCTGAGGCCGACGAACGCGAGCAACGCGACGCCGACCGCAGGCACGAAGCGCCGTGAGGCGCGCGCGAGCGACGCGGGTGGAGCCGGTAGTGCGAGGAAGGTCATCAGCGCTGCGAGCGCGCACAGCCCGGCCGCGATGAAGTAGGCCAGCCGGAAGCCGCTCGTCAGCGCCGCGTTGACCTGATGGCCGTCGCCGATCAGGCTGCTGCTGTGCTGCGTCGCAAGCGTGATCAGCACCACGAGCCCGAGCCCGCCCCCGATCTGGCGCGAGGTGTTGACGAGGCCGGAGGCGAGCCCCGCCTGGCCCTGCTTGGCCCCCTGTGTGGCCGCGATCGTCGAGGGCACGATCGACATCGCGATCCCCGCGGCGGTCAGCACGCCGGGGATCGCGACGTACACCCAGGCGCTCCCGCTGGAGTTGATTTTGGTGAAGAGCAGCAGCCCGACGGTCATCATCACAAGGCCGCCGCCCAGCACCGCGCGCACTCCGAACGCGCTGACGAGCTTGCCCGCGCGCGAGGCGAGGACGAGGATCGCGAGCGTCATCGGCAGGAAGACAAGGCCGGTGTGGAACGGCGAGAGGCCGAGCACCTGCTGCATGTACAACGAGCTCACGAACCACATCGGGAACAGCGCGGCGCTGAACAGCAGCACGATGTTGTTCGCCGAGCGCAGCCCCTTGCTGAGCTCTTTGAACGGAATCAACGGCGCCTTCGCGAAGCGGTCCTCGATCACGCCGAAGGCGACCAGCAGGACCGCCCCTGCGCAGATCGGGACCAGCGCCTTCGCCGAGCTCCACCCGGCGAGCCCGGCTTCGACGACGCCGTAGACGAGGATCAACTGGCCGACGGTGAGCGTGACCGCGCCGGCGAGGTCGAACCTCGCCTCGGGCGCGCGGCGCCGTTCGGCGACGACGCGGTAGGCGACCACCGCTGCCGCGATCCCGATCGGCGGGTTGATCAGCAGGATCCAGCGCCAGCTCAGGAATTCGGTGATGACCCCTCCGAGCAGCGCGCCCGCCGCTCCGCCGATGCCGTTGGTCGCCGCCCACGTGCCGATCGCGCGGTTCAGCGGCGGGCCGGGTGCGAACGACGCAGTGATGATCGCGAGCGTCGACGCGGCCATCAGGGCGCCCGAGAAGCCCTGCAAGCCGCGCGCGACCACGAGCACCGCCTTGTCTGGCGCGAGCCCGCCGGCCAGCGAGGTGAGCGCGAACAGGACCAGGCCGAGCACGAAGATCCGCCGCTGGCCGAAGTGGTCCGCCGCACGGCCGCCGAGCATCAAGAAGCCGGCGAAGGTGATCGTGTACGCGTCCACGACCCACTGCAGCCCCGGCGAGGAGAAGCCGAGGTCCGATTGGATCGAGGGCAGCGCGACGTTGACGATGCTCAGATCGAGGATCACCATGAACTGCGCAACGCAGCAGACGGCGAGCAGCAGGCCGAGGCGCGGGGAGGCGCCGCCGTCGTCCTGGACGTGCGCGGCGGGTGGCGCTGGAGCGGTCGCCTCGGCGCTCACGGGTGCGATCCAGGCCGGCGTGGACGAAGGGGGGTGTTGCTAGGGTGGGCGCCCCAGATCCCGAGCGATGAAGGGAGCCCGGCCCATGAAGAGAACGCCACTGACCGCCATGCTAACGCTCGCCGCCGTTCTGGCCAGCAGCGTTGCTCTGTCGGCCTGCGGCGGCAAATCGGGCTCCTCGACGACGACCTCGACGCCCGCCGGCACGACCACCACGACCCCGGGCACGACGACGACCAAACACGGTCACCAGTCAAAGCCGAGCTACTAGGGCTTCTAGGCACCGGGCTTGCCCCCGGCGTCCACGAGCGAGGCGTAGAAGCCGATCACTCCTGTCGTCGCCGACGTGCCCAGCGTGCGCCCGCCGCGGTCCAGCGCCTGCACGGCGGCGTACTTGTACTTGTGGGGGAGCGTCGTCCCGCTCTCGAACCCGCTCGAGGGGATCGTCGCGCCCACCTTGAGCGTCTGCGGCGATTCGCCGGCCAGCACGCGCCATGAGGCCACGCCTGTCGCGCCGTTCCAGCTCGCATGCACGATCGTCTCTTCTTCGGTGTCGTTCGCGCTCGCCACGAGCGCCGGCGGCGTGGCCGGTACGGCGCTCCATGCGAAGCGGAAGGCACGGTAGAACGAGGTGTCGTAGGGCTGGTGGGCGTCGAACAGCAGCGTCCCGTCGGCCGCGAACTGGCTGATCTGGGGTACCCCGCCGTAACCGATCAGCACGCTGCCATCCGGCAGCGTCTGCATGTTGCCCTGACTCGAGGCGAGCAACTGCGGATCCGGGTGCTCGTATGACTTCACCAGGCGCGCCGTGTGCGCGCGTTCGTCGATCGCGATCACGAGCCCCCGCGACTGTTTGTGGATCGGCGGGTTCGAGCCGTCGTCGAAGAACGTGAGCGTGCCGTCCGGGCGCATGCGCCCGTCGTGCTGCCACGCCATCTCCGTGCCCGGCCCCATCTCGAAGGAGCTGTGGTTGCCGCCGAGGCGCCAGCGGATCTTCCCCGACCCGGCCTGCACGTCGTACCCCGCCCACGTGCTGCGCGCGGACAGGAGAAGGTTGCCGTTGCTCTGCAGGTCGATCGAGTTGATGTGGAAGTAGTCCCACGGCGTCGGCCCCGAGGACACTTCGACTTCGGACTCGGCGGCTGTGACGTGGTCGAGGCTGTGCCATTCCCAGCGCACGAGGCCGGTGCGCATGTCGATCTCCTGCACCGCCGTGTCGGTGATCGTGCCGTCGCGCGCGCCGCCCGCGGGGCGCAGGTCGCAGCGGATCGGGTTGAAGGCGGTGATGTAGGCGACGCCGTTCGGCGCGAGGCGGAAGTCGTGCAGGTCGGCTGTCAGCCCGTTGCCGCCGAGCACGCGCGCGATCACCTGGTAGCGGTCGTTCATCACGACGTCTTCGCCCTGGCCGAAACCGAGTGAGAGCACGCGGCCCTTCCACCACGTCAGCACGTGCTGCCCTTCGTAGCTCTGCACGTTGAGGTCCTCGGCGGTCACTTCGCCCGTCAGGTGCTCGAACCACACGAGCTGCCCCTGGGGCGTGTAGATCAGCGGCCCGTACTGGCCCGGGCCCGGGCCGTTGGTGACGAAGATGTCCCCGGCGGAGGGGTCACGGTCGGCGCTCGTCACGGTCATCACCGGCGGTTTGGTGCCGGGCATCGTGATGAAGCTCTGTGAGTCGGCGGGCGTGGCGGGCGAGGCCGGGAACTCCGGGACATGCGCGGTCGAGTACGGGTTGGAGACCCGGAAGCTGTAGGAGACCGCGTGCCCCGCGAGCGTCGCGCTCACCTCCACCCGCTCGCCGTCCTTGAACGGCGTGGACGCAACGAAGCTGGCGCCGTCGCCCTGCGAGTAGGGCGCGAGCCGGCCTTCGTGATGGCCGCTGGATGAGCCGGTGACGGATACGCCGCTGATCCGGCTCGCGGGCGCGCCGAGGAAGCTGATCTGCGTACGCGGCGTCGCGGTGTCCGTTTCGGGCGCAGGCGAGACGTCAACCGGCGTGCCGGACAGCGCCGCCGAGCGTTCGGGAGAGCTCAGGTCGCACGGCGGCGAGACGGCGGCCTGCGCCTTCGAGCTCGAGCCGATTTTCAGGCTCGGTGAAGCGAGGACGATCGCGAGGACCGCCCAGGCCAGCACGAGGAGACCCAGGATGATCAGTACGTAACGGCGCATTCGCGGGAACGGCGACCCGCGCGGGCGCCGGCGCGCCGAAGCGGTGTCGAGGCCGCAAGCGTGCCACATCCGTGTGCGAGGAACGTAAGAGTTGGGTCAACAGGTGGGCGCTCTGCTGCGTCCACCTGGCCTCGTCCTCGCCGGCGCGGCGTTCGAGGCGAGCCGCGTCAGGGCTTGAGCTCGAGCACCGACGCGCACGCGTCCACCGAGGTGCGGGTGCCCGGCGTCTCCCCGGGATCCATCGCCTCGAAAACCGCGGCCGCCTCCTGCATGTCCGCCGCGGTGTCGAACCGCTGCAGCACGACGACGCTGCCCTGCGCCTCGTCGAACAGCACCTCCAGGCCGGTTGCCTTGACCCCGGGCGGCGGGCCGCCTGCCGCTTTCACCCGCGCTTGCAGCGCGTCGACCCGCTCTTGTGTCACGCCGGTGAACCTCACCACGCGCACGTACATGAGAACCCCCCTTCGTGGGCTGTTTACAGCGACGCTAACCGTGGGTCGCCGCGGCTGTCAACGCCATCGCGCGCGGCGTGGGTTCACACTGCAGGGGTAGTTCTGCCCCATGGCGATCCGCACCACGCAGCGCTTTCGTGACCGCGCCGAAGCCGGGCGCCTGCTCGGCGAGCGGCTGCGCCGCTTCGCGGGCCGGCCTGACGTGGTCGTGCTGGCTCTGCCGCGCGGGGGCGTGCCTGTGGGCGCGGAGGTCGCGCGGGAGCTCCAGGTGCCGCTCGACGTGTTCGTCGTGCGCAAGCTCGGGGTGCCCGGCCACGAAGAGCTGGCCCTCGGGGCGATCGCGGCCGGTGGCGTGCGGGTGCTCAACCGAGAGCTGATCGACGCGCTCGGCCTGCCCCCGGAGTGGCTCGAGGCGATCGATGCCCGCGAGCGCCGCGAGCTCGAGCGCCGGGAGCGCTCCTACCGCGGAGAGCTGCCCCCACAGGAGCTCGAGGGCAGGACGGTGATCGTCGTCGACGACGGCCTCGCTACGGGCGCGACGATGACGGCGGCGGTCGAGGCGATCCGGGCGAGGGAGCCTGCAGCGGTGATCGTCGCCGTGCCCGTCGCCGACCCCGAGGTGTGCGAAGCTGTCGGTGCCGCCGCCGACGAGACCCTCTGCCTGCTCGCGCCGCATTCGCTCGGCGCCGTCGGCTTCTACTACGCCGACTTCTCCCAGACCACCGACGCCGAGGTGCGCGAGCTCCTGGCCGCGGCGCACCGGCCCTGACCCACAGTGCCGGCGCGCCGGGCGGGGAGACTGGCGCTTCTCAGAAGTTGAGACTCTCGAAGTCGTTCCAGAAGATCTGCGTCTCGTTTTCGCCTTCCCAGTTGGGCACCCTCAGGGTGCGCAGCGGCCCGCCGCGGCGCGATTTCAGCTGGTAGGCGACCGTCGCGTTCGGCGGCGAGGCTCCCGGCACGAACACCTGGGCGGCCTGGATGAACGGGAGCTTGCTGAGCGCCGGTTCTTCGCTCAGGGTCGATTCCTGCTTGCCTTCCCAGTTGAAGGCGAAGAAGGCGTTGACCTCCTTTTCCCACGGGCACAGGGCGGCCGTGCAGACCTCGAGGCCGTTGACCAGCAGTTCGTCGTTCTGGCCGGGTTCGTTCCCCCACAACTCCTCGTAGCGGATCATCACGGCGCCCGAGCTGCCCGGGAACTTGCCCGTGTCCTGCTGGAGCGGAACCGAGGCGAGGATCCGAACCGCGTAGTCGCTGCGTGGGAACGGCTCGTAGTAGGTGTGGATCGCTTTGCCCACTGGGTTGACGAGCACGAATTCGTAGCGCTGTCCGCCCTTCGCGGCGACCGGGCCGAACCCGCCACCGCCGGTCGAGGCGTCGGTGATCGCGAACGTCGCCAGCGGCGAGGAGCCGACGCGCTGCCCGTTTTCGTCGACCGGCCAGATTTCCACGGTGTCGCCGGCCTCGCCCGTGTTCTGCGGGAATTCGAGCGCCTTGCCCTGGAGGACGATCCGCTTCTGCGGCTTGATGTCGTGACGGGGCGCTTTGCCGCGCAAGAACTGGAACATCTGCTGGAAGGATTCGGCGGAGGTGGCGGTCTGCACGTGGGTGGCGTCGGGGATCGTCACGTTCGCGGCGCCTTCCATGTGACGTTCCGGGGTGCTGCACGTGGTGTCGCCGCAGCGTCCTGCCCACAGCGCGAGCGTCGGCACGCCCGGGTTTTTTTCCTGGCCGTCGACGTTGACGTAGCGTGCGACGGACGCGCGGTGTTCGGCGGCTTTGGGGCTTTCGGCGAGGTAGTAGTACATGACCGAGGTGCCCTCGGAGTGGGCGACCACGTCGACCTTCGGCTTGCCGCTCTGGCGCTCGAGCTTCGCGATCGCTTCTTCGATCTGTTTTTCGACTTCGCTTTTTTCGGCCGTGGCGAGCGTCGAGTCGTAGTCGATCGCTTCCACCCATTCGTGGCTGTAGCCGTTGCTTTCCAATCGCATCTCCTGCGAGGCCCAGTTGGACCCCGCGCTCTCAAAGCCGTGGACGAAGAGGACCGGCAGCTTTTCGGGCCGCTTGGCCGCGCTCGCGGCAGGCGGCGCAGCCGCCAGCAGCGCGGCCGATGCCGCGATCGTCAGGGCCGCGCGTATCCGCCGGCGCCCCGTCCATCCATTTCCGAACATCCACCTTCCAGTCACGAAGATCCCCCGCTATCGGTTTCCCCCGCCGACCCCCTACGGCGCTTTCGAGACACGGCTACCCATGTGTCGCTGTGCGAAAACAGCAACGCCGAGAGCCCGGTCCGCCCCCCGCGGCCCGAGCCCTCGGATCTGCGCTGCGGCAGGAAGGCTGCCATCTGCAGGGCTCGCTGTCGGTACGGAGTCCAGGCGTCCGGGCCGGCGGGACTCCCCGCGCGGACGGTGTGGGTGTCCGCACCAGGACATCCCCCGTGCGACCGCCGGGGGCGCTCGCTGTTACCGTCCTGCCCTTGAAGCGAGCAGGAGGGGGCAGCACAGAGAGAGCGCGCCTTCGCGGGGCTCTCGGGGCCTTGGTTGCGGCGCTGGTTCTCGCCGCGGCGGCGGGTTGCGGCTCGGGCTCCTCGACGTCGAGCGGCACGGTCTCGACGCCGGCCGGAGGCCCGCAAAGCGCCGCCACCGCCGCGGCCGGCCCCGGGAAGGGGAAGCCCGCCGTCACCCTCGGCACGAAGAACTTCACCGAGCAGCTGATCCTCGGCGAACTGTACGCGCAGGCGCTGCGGGCCAGGGGCTTCACCGTCAACGTGAAGCGGAACGTCGGCCCGTCCGAAGTCATCGCGCGCGAGATGCAGGACGGGCGCATCGACGGCTACCCCGAGTACACGGGCACGATCCTCTCGGTGCTGGCCGGCGACTCCCGGCGCCCGTCGAGCGCCGCGCAGGCCTACGCCCGGGCCGCGGCATACGAGCGCAGCCAAGGCGCGGCGCTGCTCGCGATGGCGCCCGCGGAGGACACCAACGTGCTCGTGACGACACCGAGCTACGCAGCCAAGCACCGGCTCGCCACGATCTCCGACCTCGCGCGGCTCGGCTCCTCGGCGACGCTCGCGGGACCGCCGGAATTCAGGACGCGCTTCGACGGGCTCGTCGGCATGAGCGAGCTCTACCGGGTCACCGACCTGCGCTTCCGCCCGGTGAAGATCGGCACCCAGTACGACACGCTGCGTGCGGGCCGGGCCGACGTCGTCGCGGTGTTCACGACCGACGGCGAGCTGAGCCAGGGCGGCTACAGCCTGCTGCGCGACCCCAAGAAGATCTTCGGCTTCCAGAACGTGACGTTCGCCGTGCGCCAGGCCGCGCTCAGCCGCGAGGGCCCGGCGTTCGCGAAGACGATCGACATGGTCAGCGCGAAGCTCAGCACCCAGGCGCTGCGGCTCATGAACGCCGCCGTCGAACTGGACCAGCAGAGCCCGGCTCCCGTCGCGCGCCAGTTCCTCGCGGCCAACGGCCTGATCTGAGGGCGCGGCTAGGCCGCGAGGGGCTCGGGCTCGCCCTCTGGGCGGAGCGACTCGCCGAGGCGCAGCAGCGCGCGGTCGAGCGCGCCGGCGTTCAGCACCGCGACGAGCGCGCCCCGCAGGATCTTGGCTGTGAGGCCGCCCCGGTGGCGCAGCACGATGCTGGCGTCCACGACGACGCGGCCTCGCTGGGCGCGAAATCGCCAGGCCACGTCCATCGCCAGCGGGCCGTCGGCGACGAGCTCGAGCCGGCCGGGCTCCGCACACGCCACATCCACGTCGAAGAAAGCCTTCACACCCGCGATCGAGCCGCACACGCGCTCGTGGCTGCCCGCGTGCAGCGCCGTGGCCTGCGGGTTCTCGAGCTCGAAGCCGACCGGTGCCCACTCCGCGATCAGCTCGGGCTCGGTGAGCGCCGCGAGCACCGTCCCGATCTCGCCCGGCACGCTCGCCCGGGCGCGCCAGACGTCCTCCGTTTCCTGTGGGTCACCGCCGAGAAGCAACATGGCGCGATCCTGCCCGGACGGCGTGTGCGCGACCAGGGGGCAGCCCCGCGAAGCGCGGGTGCGGCTAGCCGTATGGCTGGCGCCCGGCCCCGGTCTCGCGGCGCGGCGCAGCGCAGGGAATCCGCGCGCGGACCAGCGTCCCCTCGCCCGGCTCGGCGATCACCATCAGGGTGCCGTCGAGCGCGGCGACGCGGTCGCGCAGCCCCTGCAGCCCCGAGCCCTTGCGCTCGTCGGCGCCGCCGTTGCCGTCGTCCTGGAGCTCGACGATCACGTCCTCGCCCGAGTAGTGAGCGCGGACCGTGGCCGAGTTCGCTTCCGCGTACTTCAGGACGTTCGCCAACGCCTCGGTCACGACGTAGTAGCCGACCGTCTCCACCGGCGCCGGCGGCCGGTCCGGCAGGTCGATCTCCTGCGCGACCGGCAGCGGCGCGCGCGTGACGAGCGCGTCGAGGGCCACGGCGAGACCGCGGTCGGTGAGGATGCCCGGGTGGATGCCGCGCGCCAGCTCGCGCAGCTCCTCCAGCGCGGCCCGCAGCTTCTGGTCGATGCCGTCGATCAGCTCGAGTGCCTCCGGGTTCCCCCCGACGCGGGTGCGCAGGAGCTGAAGTTCCAGGGCGAGAGCCACCAGTTGCTGCTGCGCCCCGTCGTGCAGGTCGCGCTCGACTTTGCGCCGGGCCGCGTTCGATGCTTCGACGATCCGCACCCGCGAGGCGCGCAGCTCCTCCACGCGCGCGCGCAGATCGGCCTTCAGCCGCTCGTTGTCGAGCGCGAGCGACGCCGCCGCGGCGGCAGCCTGCACGAGCTCCGGGCTCGCCTCGAGGTGGGCTTCGTGGATGATCGCCGCGACGCGCTGCCCTTCGTAGTCGACGGCTGTCCACGCGCGATCGGAGCCAGCCGCCGGGAGCTCGACGCGATGCCCCGATTCGTCGACGAACTCCTCGCGGTCCACGAGCCAGTAGGCGATCGAGAGCGTGCGGTCGCCGAGGCTCTCGGCGAGGGCCTCGCGCACCGGCGCGTCCGCTGAGAAAGAGGTCGTGAGCAGCGAGCGCGCGAGCGCGCGCATCGCCCGGCCCGACCAGTCGGTGGCAGCGATCGTAAGCACCGCCATCGGCACCGCCAGCACGCAGAGCACGACCCCGAGCGCGGGGCCGAGCGCGAACGGCCCCACGAAGCCGGTGTCCGTCCCGGCGAGCCCGCGGATCCCGTACACGAAGAGCGTGACGGCGAGCGTGCCGGCGGCGCCGATCACCGTCACGGCGATCGTGGCGGCCGGCAGCCGCAGCGCGAGCAGCAGCATCCCGCGCCAGAACGGTTTGCTGCGCACGCGAGCGAGCACCTGCTGCCAGACGCTCGCGCGGCGCGCTCGACCGAGCGGTGGCAGCGCGGGGATGCGCGCGTCGAGCAGGGCGTTGGCGAGCGTGCGCTCGAGCGCCGCGCAGCGCCACAGGAGCCCGGAGCCGACGATCAGGATCGGCAGGCCGATCCAGAACGCGCCGAGCGCCGCCCCCAGCGCGAGCGCGGAGACGAGCAGCGCGAAGTAGAGCGTGCCGAGGAGAAGGCCCGTCGCGACGTAGGCCAGCGAGCCGAGCAGCCGCCCGGCGTCGAGCGCCCGCCCGGTGTCCGGCGCGCTGCGGACCTCGGCCGCCGGCGCGCTCGTCGCGTTCACGATTCCCCTCCCGCGCACGACCGGCGAGCCCTCGCGCCCGCGCGTCTCACAGCCCGCCCCCGATCGTGACGGCGCCGCCGCCGCTGTGCAGGTCGAGTGAGAACGGCGCTTTCGCGTCGCTCGTCACGCCGGCGACGTGCCGCTGCACGCCGGCCGCCTGGATGCGGTAGCGCCCGGGCGGGACCTGTGCCGAGGCGTCGCCGCTGCCGGTGTGAAGCTGCAGGAACTGCGGCGCGCATGCCGCCGCGACGTGGAGGTTTCCCGATCCGCTCGCGGCCGAGATCCCGAAGCCGCAGTACGCCTCGGCGTCGACGCTGCCCGAACCCGTCCGCACCGTGGCCGTGCCCCGGAAGCCCTCGAGACGCACGTCGCCGCTGCTCGTGCGGACCACGACGGTCGCGGTCTCCGGCACCGCGACCTCATAGGAGGCCGAGCACGACCCGACGACGACCCGCGGGCACGCGGAGGAGATCGTGAGCGCTCCGTTCGCGGCGGTCCGCCGCTCGGTGGCCCGGTGGCCGAACGCGTAGCGGTCGGTGCGGCGCACCTCGACCGCCGGCGAAGGGCTGCCGACGATCGTGGCGTCTCCGGAGGAGAGCTGGATGTTGACCTGCCTCACGGGCCCCGCGTAGGTGTAGATCGTCGTGTGCGTCCTCAGCGAGGTGAGCCACCCGGCCCCGAGCGCCGCCGCGACGAGCACGAACACGGCGGCCGAGAGCGCGACCGCGAGGCTCCACCCGTGCGGCCTGCCATGCGTCAGCGCCCCGGCCGGCCGGCGGATCGTCGATGCTCGTCGGGCGCGCGGCTCGGCCACCCGTGCCCCTCAGGCGCGCAGGAACGTGAGCACCGCCAGCACGCGGCGGTGGTCGTCCTCGGCTGGCGGCAGGTCGAGCTTCGAGAAGATGCTCGTCACGTGCTTCTCCACCGCGCGCTCGCTGATCACGAGCGTCACCGCGATCGCGTGGTTGGAGCGGCCCTCGGCCATCAGCGCGAGCACTTCGCGCTCGCGGTCGGAGAGCAGCTCGAGCGGGTCCTCCGAGCGGTGCCGGCGCAGCAGCTGGCTGACGATCAGTGGGTCGATCACCGAGCCCCCCGCCGCGACGCGCTGCACGGCGTCGAGCAGCGCGGGGACGTCGGTGACGCGCTCCTTCAGCAGATAGCCGACGCGCTCGTGGCCCTCGCCGATCAGCTCGATCGCGTACTGGTCCTCGATGTACTGCGAGAGCACCAGCACGGCGGTCTGCGGCAGCTCGCCGCGGATCGTCAGCGCGGCGCGCAGGCCGTCGTCCGTGTTCTCGGGCGGCATGCGGACGTCGATCACCGCGAGGTCCGGCTTGTGGGCGCGCGCCTTGCGCAGCAGGTCCTCCGCGTCGCCGGCCTGCGCGACGACCTCGCACCCTCCCTCCTCGAGCAAGCGCACGAGCCCCTCGCGCAAGAGCACCGAATCGTCGGCGACGAGTATCCGCAGGGCGGCGTCAGGCATCGAGCAGGGCGCGCAGGCTCGTGCCAGAGAGGTCGGCCTTGGAGACGAAGCCGCGGGCGCCGCTCGCCTCGATGCGAGGCTCGAGCTCGCCGGCGGCGCGGCTGGAGATGAGGATCACCGCCGGCGCGCCGTCCGCGGCGATCACCCGGTCCGCGACCTCGAACCCATCGCTGTCCGGCAGGTGGACGTCGAGCAGGACGAGGTCGGGCGAAAGCGCCGCCGCCTGCTCGACGGCCGAGCCGCCGTCGACCGCCTCGCCGACGACCTCGAAGCCTTCCGCTTCGAGCAGCATCTTCGCGCTCGCACGGAAGCCGGCGTGGTCGTCGACGATCAGGACCTTCGTCGCCATTACGCGGTCATTCTGACGGTCAGCGGGCTGGCGCGATCGGGTGGTTGGACTGGATCACGTCGCCCGGGTCGTAGGCGGCCTTGACGGCGCGCAGCCGGCGGTGGGTGTACTCGTGCCGGTAGAGCCTGCGGCTGTCGACGGCCCGCTCGGTGAAGTTGAGGTAGGAGTGCCCGTGGTCGTACGGGGCGAGCGCCTTCTTCACCGTGCCGAGTTGCCGCTCGACCAGCGGCTCGAGCTCGGGCACCGGCGTCGCGCCGACAGCGAACATCGCGTAGTCCGCCTCGAGCGCGCCGGTCGCGCCGTGCTCGGGAGCCGGCCGGGCGATCGCGCCGCCGAGCTGGCGCAGCTCCGCCGACAGCAGCGCCGACGCGGACTCCCCGGTCGCGGCGTCGACGAACGCGTCGATCGTCTCTGCGCCGGCGGAGTCGACGAGCATGCCGTCGCCCTTGCCGGCGATCGGCTGCTCCGGATCCATGTGCAGATGCTGGAGAGCGCCCGCCGGGATCGTCGCGAACGTGTCGATCGCGGGGCAGAGCGCGCGCAGCGGACGGATCAGCTCGGCGCCCTCGTCCTCCTCGCCGAGGTGGACCGCCTCGACGATCACGAAGCGCTTGCCGCGCAGCGGCTCGGGCACCTCGGGGATCGGCGGCGGGTTGAGGATGCGCCCGACCGAGATCATCTCGTCGGGCAGCGCCCACTCGGTCCACTCCCGCCAGGCCTGCAGGATCTCCCGCGCGCGCTCCTGCGGCCAGAACATGACGCCGGCGTAGACGTGAGTTACCGGGAACAGCTCGATCTCGATCGCGGTGACGACACCGAAGCTGCCGCCGCCGCCGCGCAGCGCCCAGAACAGGTCGGGGTGGCGTTCGTGGTCGGCACGCACGCGCTCGCCGTCGGCGGTCACGAGCTCGATCGCGGTGATGTGGTTGGCGGCCAGCCCGTAGCGCCGCGACAGCCAGGACAGTCCGCCGCCGAGGCTGTAGCCGACCACGCCGACGTCGGGGGAGGAGCCGGCGAGCGCCGCGAGCCCGTGCTCGGCGGCCGGCGCGGTCACGTCCAGCCACAACGCTCCCGCCTCGACGCGCGCGCGGCGGGACTCGGGATCGATCGTGACCGAGCGCATGCGGTCGGTGCGCAGCAGGATGGAGCCGGCGAGGCGACCCTGCAGGTTGTGGGCGTTGTGGCCGGTCCCCTGCGGGGCGACTCTGAGGCCGTGCCGGTAGGCGAAGTCGACGATCGCTGCGACGTCGTCGGCGTTCGCCGGGAAGGCGACGGCGGCGGGCCGCTGGTCGACCGACCGGTTCCACGCCTGCCGGGCCTCGTACCAGCCGGCGTCGCCCGGGGCGAGGACCGCGCCGTCGATCGCGGTGTCGAGCAGGCGCAGGCCCGCGCGGTTGTGGTGCTCGGAGCCCTGTCGGGCGGTCTGGACGTCGGTCGGCATCGTGGCCCCCTTCTGGATCGCTGGTGTCCACAGCTTCGTCCGGGCGGGCGCTCCGGCCTATACGGAGAGCAGGTGAGCGCGGGTGCGGCTAACCGCCCCTGCGTGGCTTCGCGGGCTAGGCGGCGGCCCGCTCGGCGCGCCAGCGGGATACCGTCGTGCGCAGCGCGAACAACGACGCGACCCCGGAGGCGGCGGGCAGCCAGACGGCGATCGTGCGGTAAGCGAGGACGGCGGCGAGCGCCGGCGCCGCGGGCGCGCCGAACAGCACGAGCACGCCCGCAAGGCCGCCGCTCAGGCTCCCGGGGAGAGGGAGCAGGTTGAACATCGTGCCGAGGAAGTAGGCGAGCACCAGGGCCGGGAGCGGCAGCCCTGCCCCGAACGCATGGAGCATCGCGGCGAGCACGGCGATGTCGAAGCCCCACCACGCGACTGCGCCGAGCAGCGCGGGGTGCGGCCGGCGCGCCTCACGGACGGCGCGGCGCAGTCCGCGCGCCAGCACGGGGACGTGGTCGGCCGCGCGTCCCGCGAGCGGCTCCGGGCCAGGCCGGCGAGCGAGGTGCCGGAGGGCCTTCTCGACGGGGGCGGGGGCCGCGAGCAGGGTCACGATGGCCGCGGTCAGCAGCGTGGCGAGCGCCGCAGCGAGCAGCCCGAGCGGGCGCCCGTGGGCGACGTGCACAACGCCGGAGCCGACCGCCACGCCGAAGCCGAGCAGCGCCGCCATGTAGACGGCGTACAGGAGCAGCATGAACGCGAGCAGGTGCTCGGCGATCTGCCCGGCCCGCAGCCCGCGCGCTTTCAGCGCCCACACCGTGACGCCCGCGCCGCCGAGCCCGGCCGTCGGCAGCAGCCGCGTAGCCGCCGTGCCGGCGAGCGCGATGTCGTAGGAGTCCCTCGGCCGGATGCGGCGGTCGGCGCGGCCGATCACCCGGTGCTGAAGCGCGACGTAGCCGGCGAGCGAGGCCGCCTCGAGCGGCGCGCCGAGCGCAACGAGCTGCCAGCCGCCATGCAGCGCGCGCTCGAGCGCGTGCAGGAAGGCGCCGCCGTTGCGGGCCAGCAGCAGGAGCAGCGCTCCGGCGGCGGCGAGCCACGCCAACGGGAGCAGCCGGCTCTTCCGCGTCCTGGCGGGTGCCGCGGGCGCGAGCTCGGCCACGAGCGCGCTCAGCCCGGTGCGCCCGGTGATCGTGGAAGAGAGCTCCATGACGCTGACACTCGCAGCCGCGCGCGGCCTGCGCGATGGGGAAGCCACGAGCGCGGAGGTGCGGTTGTCCGTACCTCTCTACGCGCCGGGCCACCGGGCGGATCAGGCTGCGCGGGGCGCTGTAGGCTCGCGTCGTGCTCGTGCGCACCGACGCGGATGGCGCGCTGGCGATCGGTCAGCTCTCCCACGCGTGGCTGTCCGGCCAGCTCGCGCGAGCCTGGGGCAACGACCGTTTCCCCGCCCCTGACCCGCGTGAGGGGATCGCCCTCGGCGCCGAGCAGCACGACGTCGGCTGGGCGCTGTTCGACCTCCAGGCGGGGTTGAGCGCCGAGACCGGGCTGCCGCGCAGCTTCCTCGAGTTGAGCGCGAAGGAGCACCTCGAGATCTGGAGCGGAGCACCGGACCGGCTGCGCAGCGCGAGCGCGCACGCGGCGCTCGTCGTCTCGCTGCACGGCTCGTCGCTGTCTGAACTGCGCCTGCACGGCGCCGATCAGGGCAACGAGGAGCTGCAGCGGTACGTCGAGCGCGAGCGCGAGCGCCAGGCGTCGCTGCGCGCCGCGCTTGCGCTCAGCGAGCAGGACACGGACGTGATCCGGCGCCAGATGTGGACGTGGGACGGCCTGTCGCTGGCGCTCTGCAACGGCTGGGAGCCCTTCACCGCGCGCGACGTTCCCGCGCTGGACGGGCTCGTGGAGATCGAGCTACGCCGGACCGGGACCGAGGCGAGCTTCACGCTCGACCCGTGGCCGTTCTCGGTGTCCGCGCTGGAGGTGCGCTGCGAGGCCAGGCGGCTGGCCGGCCGCTACCCCGACGAGCAGGCGATGCAGCGGGCGCTGCAGGACGCCGATCCGCTGACGCTCGCGTTCGTCCTGTCCGCGTAGGCGACAGGAGAGGCGAGGCGCGTTTCGGACCCCAGCGAGCTGGGTAGACACGCAGGAACGCCAGCTGGCGGCGCGCCAAGCGCTACGACCAGGTGAAGAAATCGAGTTTCCCGCGCGTGCGGGTTGGGGGAAAGTTGCCAAGCATCAGTCGGCCGGGTTCCACGGGCAAGGGCCTCCTCGCGCGCCGCGCGCGGACCGCCATCATCGCGACCTTCGTGCTCCTCGCAGCGACGCTCGCCGCGTCCGCGAGCGCGTCCGCATTCACAGCCAAGGGCAGCGTCGATCAGGTGTACGCCACCGGCCTCGCCCCCGGCGCGCAGGTCTCGCTCGTGAGGAAAAGCGCCACCCTCGCCACGCAGAGCGCCAACTCCCTCGGCGGGGTGCTGTTCCGCAACGTGAAGCCGGCGAGCAATTACCGGGTGCGCTCCGGCTCCGAAGAATCAAGCGCGGTCACAGTCCACACGGCCGCTGACCAGCCGTGGGACCCGAGCGTCTACGAACAGGAAATCCCCGACAACGGCTACACGTACCTGACCACGCGCGACGGCACCCAGCTTTCGATCGACGTCCATCCGCCGAGCAGTCCCGCCGGCGAGCCGGGCGCGCCGTCGATGTTCCACTTCCCGACGCTCCCGATTCCGGGCGTGCCGTCGGTCAGCTACACCGCGCCGTACCCGACGCTGATCGAGTACTCGGGGTACGGGTACGCCAACCCGGCCGGCCCCGAAAACGGGATCGCCGTGCTCGCGAACCTGATGGGATTCGCCGTGGTCGACGTGAACATGCGCGGCACCGGCTGCTCGGGCGGCGCCTTCGACTTCTTCGAACCGCTGCAGAACCTCGACGGCTACGACGTGATCGAAACGATCGCGAAACAGCCGTGGGTGCTTCACAACAAGGTCGGCATGCTCGGCATCTCCTACGGCGGCATCAGCCAGCTGTTCACCGGGCAGACGAAACCGGCCGGGCTCGCCGCGATCGCCCCGCTGTCGGTGATCGACGCGACCGCGACGACGCTCTATCCGGGCGGCATCCGCAACGACGGGTTCGCCGTCGCGTGGGCCGAACAGCGCCAGCAGAACGCCGAACCCGCCAGTCCGGGCCACGGCCAGGCCTGGGCCACGAAGCGGATCGAAGAAGGCGACGGAACGTGCAAGGCCAACCAGGCGATGCACGGCGAGGCCGCGAACCTGATGAAGAAGATCGAAGAAAACTCGACCTACAACCCGAAGGTGGCCGACCCGCTCGATCCGGTCACGTTCGTCAAGAACATCGACGTGCCGACGTTCATGGCGTGCCAGTTCGAGGACGAGCAGACGGGCGGGCACTGCGCCGACCTCGCACAGCACTTCACCGGCACCACCAAGAAGTGGTTCACGTTCACCAACGGCGCGCATATCGACTCGCTCGACCCGTATACCTACGACCGGCTCTATGACTTCTTAGAGCTCTACGTCGCCAAACAGGCGCCGATCGTGAACTCGGCGGTGGTGAAAGCCGCGGCGCCCGTCGTCTACGACGAAGCGATGGGTCTGCCGAAGACCGACGTCGTGACGCTGCCGAAAGACCCGATCCAGGAACAGCCCACATACGAATCCGCGCTCGCCGCGTTCGAAGCTGAGCCCTCGATCCGGGTTCTGTTCGACAACGGCGCGGGGACCTCGCCCACCGGAAGCAAAACGGCCGGCGATCCCTATCCCGGCTTCGAAGAATCCTTCTCGCAGTTCCCGATCCCGGGCACGAAGGCCGAGTCGTGGTACTTCGGCCCGGGCGGCACGCTCGAAGAAAAGAAGCCGAGCGGTGAAGGCGTGGACACCTACACGTCCGACGCCGGCGCGGTTCCGCTGACCGACTACTCGAGCAACACCGGCACGGGCGGCTTGTGGGGCAACGCGTCGCAGTGGGAATACAACTGGGCGCAGCCGCCGGCCGGCGACGCGGTCTCCTACGTGTCCGCGCCGCTCAGCAGCGACACGACCGCGATCGGCGGCGGCGCCGTGCACCTGTGGCTGAAGTCCTCGACTCCCGACGTCGATCTGCAGGCGACGGTCAGCGAGGTGCGCCCCGACGGCAACGAGACGTTCGTCCAGGACGGCTGGCTGCGGGCGAGCGAGCGCAGGCTGGCCAAGGGCAAGAAGAACATCCTCAAGCAGAAGCCGACGGTGCTGCAGCCGATTCCGACGATGCTCCCGTCGGACGTGGAACCGATGCCGGCCGGCGAATTCGTGCCCGTCACGATCCCGCTGTACTTCGAGGGGCACGCCTACCGCGCAGGCTCGCGCATCAGGGTCACGATCTCGGCGCCGAACGGGACGCAGCCGATCTGGTCGTTCAGCCACACCGAGCCGGCGGGCGGCACGGCCAGCGAGTCGGTCGCGTTCTCGCCGAGCATGCCGTCGAGCCTGACGCTGCCGATCGTGCCGGGCGTGAGCGTCCCCACGGAACTGCCGCCGTGCCCGAGCCTGCGCAACGAGCCCTGCCGGGCCTACCAGCCGATCGTCAACAACGGGTCCTGACGCCCACCCGCACGCTCACACGTCTCGAACTGCCCTGAGCTCGCCATCCGCGGCGGCTTCGGCGAGACGGGCGTGATCGCGTTCGTTCTGATCGGCGTACGCGCTGGAGAACTGGGCGATCGCGCGATCGAACGCCTCGCCCGAGCCGAGATAGGAGGCGATCGCGAGGCGGTCGCCTGAGCGCGCGTGCATGCGCGCGAGCGACCAGCCGCAGGCCCGCGTATAGGCATGAAGTCCCGCCTCGCTCAGCGCGGCGAGGTCGGCCGAGGCCTTCCAATCCCAGAGCTGGCGGACGTAGAAGTCGTGCTCTTCGCCGTCCAAGCCTTCGCTTCGCTGCCAGCTCAGGAAGATGTCGACCGCCGCCTGCGAGATGCGTTGCCCATGGACGACTCGCTCGCCGTGGTTGGAGAACTCGCTCCTGCCGAGGTGAGGCTCGAGCACCGACGCCTGCGCCTCCTTCGCCTGCAGGACCAACGGGTCCCTGCCGTCCCGGCCGGCGAGCAGGAACACCCACGCCCGCGTGCCCACGCTGCCGACCCCGACGACCTTGCGCGCCATGTCGAGGAACTCGTATGTGCTGAACAGGTAGCGCCGGTCGGGTTCGAGGCTGTTCGCGTACTCCGCCAGCAGCTCGCGGACGTACTCGCGCTCGTCGCGGACGTCCGCGGGATCGAACAGCTCCCGGAAAGGAACAAGCAGCGGCGGGACGTGCCGAAATCGAAGCTTGCCGTCGGCGCGCTCGGTCAGCTTCTTCACCGCTCGGAGGTGTGTCTTGCGCCGCGCCCTCGCGAATGGACGGGCGAAGACGATTCGTTCCTCGCCGCCCAGGCTCCCGCCGAAGCGCTCGACGAGCTCGCTCGCGGTCAGCCGCTCGTACCAGACATCGAGGTGACTGGCCTTCGCGAAGCTACGCAGCGCCTCCCTGTACTCCCTGACGCACGACATGACGAGGCGACGCCGCCGCCGCGCCGGCAGGCCGAGCTCCCGAGCCGCGATCTCCGCGCTGGCAGCCATCCGCTTGACGTCCCACTCCCACGGTCCCGGCAGGGTCTCGTCGAAGTCGTTGGGGCTGAAGACGACACGCCGGTCCGGCGCGCCGAACGCGCCGAAGTTCGAGATGTGGGCGTCGCCGCACGCCTGCACGACGATCCCCGAGTCGGGCGTCGCCGCAAGGTCCGCGGCCATGACCGCGGCTGCGCCGCGGTAGAACGTGAACGGCGAGACGAGCATCCGCCCATAGCGGATCGGCACCAGCTCCTGTACGCGCGAGCTCGCCTGACGGGTAAGGATCGCAACCGGGTCTTCACGGCGCGGGGCAGGCTCCCATTCTCCGTGAGCGGAGCGAGGAGCTCGCTGCCGCGCTTCGCGGCCCGTCTCGGCGGACTCCCCGGAGCGCAGCGTCGCGGGCGCCGACCCGCGGGAGCGGCTCCCGCGGGAGGAGCGGCTCGTGCGCGTCCCGGTTGCGCGAGTGTGCACCTCGCGTTGACCATACTGTCGCCGTGCGGCATCCGCTCGCCCACCGCCGGCCACGAGCATCGCGGCTGTGACGCTCACGGCGCCGGCGCGCACGCTCCTCGCCACCGTCGCCGTGCTGCTTGTCGGGGCCGTCCTGGGCGGATGCTCGAGCGGCGGGGAGTCCGCGTCCTCCGCGAAGGCCTGCAACGGCGTCCCGGCGCTCTGCGACCGCCGGGTCAACCAGGTGTTCTTCGCGGCCACGCACAACTCGTTCGCAGCGTCCGGCGAGCCCGGGTGGCGCTTTGCCAACCAGACCTACCCGATCCCCCGGCAGCTGAACGACGGCATCCGCGCGCTGCTGATCGACGTCCACTACGGCGTCACCGATCCCGCGAACGGGCGCGTGCGCACGGACTTCGGCGCCGAGGGGGCCGACGCGAACAAGGTCGCCAAGCAGGTTCCGCCCGAGGCGCTGCGCGTGGCCGACCAGATCGCGGGCGGGATCGGCCTCGGCAACGTGAAGGGCACGCCGCGGCTCTACCTCTGCCACACGCTCTGTGAGCTGGGCGCGGAGCCGCTCGACCGCGAACTCGACCAGGTGAGGGGCTTCCTCGAAGGCAATCCCGACCAGGTCCTGATCATGATCGTCGAGGACTATCCGCCCGCCGCGGCGATCGCGTCGGCGTTCGCCAAGGCGTCGCTGACCAGGTACGCCGCGACGCTCCACGAGGGCGCCCCACTGCCGACGCTCGGCGGGCTCGTCTCCTCCGGCCGGCGGCTGCTCGTGTTCGCGGAGAACCACGGCGGCACCCCCGCGTGGTACATGCCGGCGTTCACGTTCATCGAGGACACGCCGCTCGGCGCGGTGCACCCCGGCCAGCTCAGCTGCAAGCGCTACCGAGGGGAGGCGAGCAGCCCGCTGCTGCTCGTCAACCACTGGATCCCGCCGTTCCCGCCGAGCACAGCGCTCAACGCGCAGATCGGCCGCTCGCTGTTCCTGCGCGGGCGGATCGAACAATGCGTCAGGGCCCGTGGCCGGGAAGGCGCGATCACGGCCGTGGACTTCTACCAGCGGACCTCGGTGGTCGAGGTCACGCAGCAGCTGAACGAACGGGCGGCGCGCCGCTGAGACTCGCCGAGATCGCCACATCGTCCCCGGCTGAGACGCGAAGCCGCGCGTCCGCGGCCCCGCGCGAGACGGCGAGATGACACGATTGCCCCCGTGGCGATCGCACTGATGCTCGCGACCCTGACCGACCGCCGCGACTTCGGCTCGGACTGGCTGCTGGAGCGCAAGTTCGACGGCGAGCGCTGCCTCGCGCGCAAGAGCGCCGGCGAGGTGCGGCTGGAGTCGCGCACCGAGAAGGACCTGACCGGCACCTACCCCGAGGTCGGCTCCGCGATCGCGGAGCAGCACGGCCGAACGCTGCTGCTCGACGGCGAGGTTGTCGCCTTCGACGGCACGCAGACCTCCTTCAGCCGCCTGCAGCAACGGCTCGGGGTCGCGACGCCATCGCCGGAACTGGTGACGGCCTATCCCGTCGTCTTCTGCGTGTTCGACCTGCTCGAGCTCGACGGCGATGATCTTCGGGGCCGACCCCTGATCGAGCGCCGCGCTCGCCTCGGGGAGGCCATCCGGCCGAGCCCGGCCCTGCAGGTGAGCGAGGCGTGGTCCGATGACTCGCAGCGCCGGTTCGAGCGGGCGTGCCGCTCGGGCTGGGAGGGGCTGATCGCCAAGCGCGCAGCCTCGCCGTATGTGGCGGGCCGCTCGCGGGACTGGCTGAAGCTCAAGTGCGTCGCCGAGCAGGAGCTGGTGGTCGGCGGTTACACCGACCCGGCGGGCAGCCGCACCGACTTCGGCGCGCTGCTCGTGGGCTACTACGAAGACAAGAAGCTCAGATACGCGGGCAAGGTCGGGACCGGGTACACCGCCGCAACACTGCGCGACCTCGGTGCGCGGCTGCGCGCGCTCCAGACAGCGCAGTCGCCGTTCGTCGATGCGCGGCCGATCCCGCGCGGCACCCATTGGGTCCGGCCCGAGGTGGTCGTCCAGATCGGGTTCGCCGAGTGGACGAACGACGGCCGTCTGCGCCAAGCGCGCTATCTCGGGCTGCGCGACGACAAGCGGCCCGGCGAAGTCGTCCGCGAGCTCCCCAGCTGAGCGAGTCGCCCGCCGGCGTCGTTCCGTGAAGGCGGCCCGGGCGCTCCGGCTGCGGGCTGGCCCGCCCGGGCTCGGCTAGCATGCCTCGCGCTCACCGTCCGGTCCGGAGTCTTCGCCGGGCCAGTCACACCTCGGCCCCGAAACAGCTTGCTTCACGTCGCCACCGTTCACTACGGGTCGCCGCGCTGGATCGACATTCAGCTCGCGCATCTGCACGAGCACATCTCGGTCCCGTTCACCACCTGGACCTCGCTCGAGCGGATCGACCCGTCCCACGGA
>Ga0210401_10000236_pt1 | contig 69998 bp, 53 predicted proteins | sample IncBWH32MmetaG_FD_150866 | JGI IMG/M metagenome (GOLD analysis project Ga0210401, IMG submission 150866) | Forest soil microbial communities from Barre Woods Harvard Forest LTER site, Petersham, Massachusetts, United States - Inc-BW-H-32-M | ecosystem: Environmental > Terrestrial > Soil >...
TTCCCAACTCTTTACGACACTGCTTCGATAAGCTCGAACAGGAAATCCATTCCTGGGTCGATCGGGCTAAACTGGCTGCATGAAACTTGACTCAAATGCAACAACTTTCTTGGCTCAAGGAGTCTAGAGGTCTCTAGTGCTCTTCCGCGCCCTTCTTCGGGAGTCGATAACTGTAGCTCAAGAGCCAAACGTAATCCGCAAACGCCGCGTCGCCGTGGGTGCCGAGAATAATGTCCGGAACGCTACGTGTACGATCCCGATAGATAGCCTTGCCTATGTTCGCCTGGATCATATTTCTGCCTCGCGTGTAAACGAAACCAGGCTCAACCGAAAGGGCAAAACCGGGACGCCTGAACCCTAGATCGTTGCCGATCAGATCGCGTGCAGGTACGCCTTCAAAGCGAGGGCCAAAAGTGACGGAAAGCCCACGAATCTTGGAAATCGGATGAGCGACGCCGGCTTCCAACAGGTACTGATCTTGAATGGCATTATATGCGGTTAGAGGCTGAGACAGCGCGGTTGCGCTGCGGAGCACGTTGTTAGTGCCACCCTGGGTGGCCAGGTAATTCCCATTGAAGTACGCTATCATCGTGCGTCCGACGTCCCGGAAGGCCTGCCACTGGAGGACCATGCCCCAGCCGCCGCTACCAGGCTGAATGGAGTAATCAGCCGTAACAACCTGGGGAGCGGCGCCGGGCGCCGCAATCACACTGTTCTGCACGTTGTCCTTGCCCGTGGGAGCTTGCAGGCCAATACCCAAGCTGACATTGCCGCGCTTCGCCCTTCGCGGGTTCCACAACCATGCTTGTGCGATAACGCTCGTGTCTCCGAAACCTGAGGCGTGGGTCGTATAGTAAGAGTTGTCCGCGCGCCGACTCGCCAGAAGGATCGGAACTATAACGTCGCAACTAAAGCGTGGCGTGATCTGGTAGGTCAATTGAATGTCTTCCAGATTAATCTTGTTCATGACCTCAGTACCCTGTTGGACGCGATAGGTTTGCTCAACATCTCCAACAAAATGCTTGTAGGAAAATTGATGCCGGTATCCGATGGTCAGATCCCAATCGCCCGGTTCCAGGTACCCGCCCTGGCTCTCGGGGCCGTTGGTCTGTGAATTAGACCGCGCCACGATGCAACCCTGAGCAAAAACGGAGCGCACCGGAAACAGACACACCAGCACCAGAGCCAGTGCTAACTTTTTGTATGCTAGGTAAGGTGCCCAGCTTGGCCGAACGAGTCTTTTGAACATACAATCACTCCTTATATCGTTGAAATGTCCGATATTACCTTGGTATTAAATAACATTGGTTCGCGCTGCAATCAATAATGGAAATCAACTATAAGGTGGCAACCCACGGTCCATTCAAGCAGGGCCTTCACAATTCCTGTCCGATCATTCACACCCCGAGGCTGTCCGAACCAATCTATTCTGCAGACTGAGGAACGAACACTCAGGCCTTCTTGCCGGCTAATTCCACGATGGCTTTGCAGATAACACAGAGTTTAATGTGTTCACTGATGGCTTGGACCTCGGATTCCGGCAGGGCCCCCGGGGTCAAGTACACCGCGAGCTTATTCAGAAGGTCCATGTCGGGATGGTCGTTTTCGGTTGATACGTCCAAGCAAAGCAGTTTTACATCGTTTAGCTACGCCGGCCCACGCTGGCCGGCGGTCTACGTGGCGGCAATTCCAATGGGCCATTTGGTCTTGACAGTGGAGCGCTCTCCCGCAGCAAGGCCAGTATCGAAATAGAGAGCGTGGAACTCTCCATTAGCACGGAAATGCATTCGTCGATGGCTGCTTGATTCAACTTATGGGTCCTGGACAGATTCGCGACGAACCGTTCATAGAGACAGCGCGTGGTGCGTTCTAAAGAGCGTGTTACGGTCGACTGGTGAACACCCAAAACCTTCGCAATCTCGCCGAGTTGTAGCTCCTGATCGAACCGCCACAGCAGCATCAGCTTTTCCTTCTCGGACAGCAGATCACAGGCAACCCTAAAGCAGTCTCTAATCAACTCTCCGTAGCGGTTCAACTTGAGGTCAGTATCGAGTTTTGGGAGCGCAGACGTATCGATGACATCATTCGAGGAATCCAGGTGGCAGGCCGTGTTACACTTCCGTTGGCCCTCATTGATAATACGGTTGCTTATTATGACCCTTAGCCAAGTAGCGAGTGAACTCCGGCCGTCATAAGACGCGATCCGGCGTTCCCCGGATCGATCTGGAAGACAGAGGTCGATGATGATATTGTCCACCACTTCAAATCCGACCTTCCGAATTGCCGAGAAATGGTGCAAGGCATCGTGCAAGTATTTCTGGTACAGCAACGCAAACCGTTGCCACGCCGCTTCACTGCCCTGGCCGCAAGCGATGGCAAGGTAAAGATCGGTGGTGTGCTGGTGCGACAAGAATTCAGCTCGCTGCTGCCAAGAAGCAGCCGGCAGCAGACTTTTGTCTGCCGTCTGCAGCAGCTTGTCGCAGAAACGCTGCAAGGTCGTCCCGAGGTCACCATGTTGCTGGGCGGCACTGTTATAGAGAGTGGCCGCAAGGTCGTACCAATCGGAACAATTGGGCACACGAATACTTAGTTGTTCAGGTCCAGCGGACATACTGCCCTCCTCCTCCTACGCGACCGCCGCGCCCGCCCGTTCGAACTCTAGAGCGGACGATTCCGTCCAAAACACTCGTGTGGTGCGACGAACTCGCCACTGGCAATCGCGGCTCCGAGCGATAGTTTCACGGGCCAGCAAAGCTCCGGCGAGGCCTTCAGCAAATTGTACAGCTTTTCCAGATCCCGCGAAGCCCATCATCTTCATACACTAGAGTGCCGTTCCGATTAGTTCCCCGGATGTTGGCTCCAAAACACCCACGAGTCAGGCGTGGACCGAATACCCACAGTGCGATCCTCCCCGTCCGCCGCCGCCGATGCATCTTCCAACACAAGCCGCCAGGCGCCGAGCGGAGTTATAACGTCTATGCCGGTGATAACAACCCGTCGTTGCATGTTTTCACCAATTCGATCTTGCTTATTCATGCTGAGCTATCTCTCGGCAGCGCAAAAGTATCACCCAGCGTAACGATCTGATCCCGCTCCTCGCCTCCGTATCAATTGGCGCGAAATGACGGAGGTCTTTAGAAGGCCACGATCATTAGCCGTGTCGATGGCCGATCATATACTCGTTAGACAACCATTCCCATTAGGATTTGCGAGACCCTTCCGAAAGCAATAATCGAAACGTGTTATCTCTGGAATCACTGGGAGCCGGATGCGTGGGATCGCTCCAAATACGTCTCAGGAAACCTCGTGCCTTTGCCCTCGATCACAGAGGTCAGGTGATTTACCGGCGCGTTGATGTTTTCGACCAGCCCGCTGGGCCACCGAATTTGAACCGAGTCCACGGCTGTTGCTCGGCCGATTCCGAAATGCACGCGAGTCGAGCTCTGGCCCGCATAGCCGTTGCCGCCGTCGACCTCCCGGATATAGGCGCGTCCATCGGCGTGAACCGTGACACGCGCGCCGATTGCATCGCGGTTGGAGCGCGTCCCAGTTAGTTTGAACTCGAGCCAGTTGCCTGCGCCCTCTGAAACTCCGTGATAAAGCAGTGAGAACTGGTCGGCGTTGGTCTGATAGATGTCCAGCAGACCATCGTTGTCGAAGTCTGCTATCGCCAGGCCGCGACCGTCTTTGTCATTATCCACGCCTGCCAGCGCAGCGATCTCCTGGAACGAGCCGCCTACGTTCCGAAATAACTTTTTTTTCTGATGGCCACTCCAACTCATATTGCCTATGTTCGGCCAGTTATATACATTTGTGAAATCCACGCCCGGTCGCGTGATCATTTTCACTAAAACCGGTATGTAATTCTCATTTCCAGCCGACCGGAGGCCGTTAACGACAAACAAATCGAGCCATCCGTCATTATCGAAGTCGCCGAACTTAGCAGCCCAGCCCCACAGAGTGTCGCAAGTCCCCGTTTCTTTCGCGACATCAGTAAACGTGCCGTCGCCGTTGTTATGCCAGAGCATGTTGCACTCTTTCATGTAGTCGTCTGTAATGTTCGTTACGTATATATCGAGCAGGCCGTCGTTGTCGTAGTCGCCTACTTCGACGTTCATTCCTTTCTTCGTGTCATAGCCGATCGCTTTCTCTGTGACTTCACGAAACGTGCCGTCACCATTGTTGAAAAAAAGCCGGTCGGTGCCGTAATCGCAGGCGAGGTAAATGTCCTGGAATCCGTCGTTGTTGAAGTCGCCATGGCCGACGTCCAGCGTCCACCCAGTGTGTTTAGATAGTCCCGCCTTCACTGTCACGTCGGAGAACGAGCCATCCCCGTTGTTCCTCCAGAGTGTGACTCCTCCGCCGTTAACGGCATTGTCGAGATCATTCGGCAGCACGTGTGGGTCCTTAAGGATCAGAAGATTTGCAGGTTTGAAGTAATTGCCAAACAACAGGTCCAGCCGCCCGTCGTTGTCGTAATCGAATGCGATCGCGGCAATTGTATTTGCGAACTTGTTCAAACCGGACTTGGCGCTTACATCCCGGAAGTGGCGCCCCTTGCCGTCCGGTGATGGCTCGTTGTGGTAGAGCAACGGGGTGCCGAACCGGATTACCAGCAAATCCACCCACCCGTCATTGTCGTAATCGAACCAGAGCGCGTCGGACACAATTGATAGCGGGTCGTTACCAGCCGTTATCCCCGTCTCGACCGAAACATCGGTGAACGTGAGATTCCCGTTGTTGTGATATAGGCGATTCGGACGGCCGGTGTCGGAATCAGTAACGAAAATATCGTCGAAGCCATCGTTGTCGTAGTCCGCAACAGCCACCGATGAACCGCCGGAGGTGAACATGCGAAGTACATCTGCCGTCTTGCCGGCAAACCGGCGCGTCCGATGGACATGGCGCACACCCGCTTTTTCGCTTATTTCCTCGAAGCGTATCCTGCTAGAGCCGACCGAAAACGCGAGCATCCCCAGTGGCGCAAGCACCACAATTGCGTGGAGCCAACACCGCCGTTTCACTGGTTGGCCCACAATTCCTGTAGATTGGTGTCGACACGCTTGTAGGGATCGAGGGCCGCCTCAATAGCTCCCTTGAGATCGGTTCCATCTTTCTCCAAGCGTTCCTTCAGCAAAGGGTTGTCTGGAAACTGCTCTAGACCCTCACGCCAGACCGCCTTGGCTTTTTGCAAACGGTCCATCTTCCAATAACCGTCGCCGAGCGACACCCAGGCGCGAGCGTGGTAGGCGTGTTCAGGCTCGTTTCGCTGCAACCGGACGGCTCGTTCGAGATCCGCAACTCCCAGGTGGGCTCGATGAAACACCTTTGGCCAGAACAGATAACTATTGCCGCGCGTATAGTAGGCAATCCAAGAAGGCTTCAGACGCAACGCTCTGGTGAACTCGCGTAGTGCGGCGTTGGCTAGAATCACCTGAGTGATCGAACCTGCAGCCGGAATTTTGTCCACATAGGCGAATCCATAGTTCAGCCATGCGTTAGGAGCGTTGGGATGGACCTTCACCAGCTTGTCGAAGAAATTCAGACAACGTTCGTAGGCGCCGGCCTGAATGGCTGCTTGCCGATATTCCGAACCATAGCGGATGTTGTCGGGTTCGGACGCTAAGACGACTTCGAGCTCTTCCAGTGCGGTTTGGAAGTCCCGCGAGTTAAGAGCTTTCACCGCCTCGTTGTAGTGAACATCCGCCCCTGGCTCGACCGCGAATAGCGCTGTTGCCAGCAGGAATGGAAGACTTCTAAGCATGCAAGAATTGCTCCTCCCGCGCTAGGTGAGAAAGTCCTCTCCGTAGTCAATAGACTTCTGAGCTGCGAAATTATGCGTTCGCGAGAACGGAGCAACAACGTGCAAATTTGCTCGCGTTGTCCTGTCTGAAAACTAAGGAAAGTCCTTTCGGCGAAACCAAGCCTAAGAGGTGTCTACGAATGGCGACGACCACAGCAGCGATCGCGAGAAAAAGGACTCGCCCTAGCATGCCTCTGGTGGTATGCGCGATCATGCTGCCGGCGGTTACGCTTCTGTCGATCGCTTTCGCGAATTACGTCGACAAAGAGGGCAACGCCTTTGTTGATGACGGCAAGAGCGTTCTTGGAACGCTTGGCTCCCTATCCCGGGCCCTCAATGAAAGAGACACCCATCACATCGCGCAACTCTATACCAGCGATTATCGTGGATCGCCGCTCGGACTCACTAGTCTCGAGGATTCGACGGAGAAAGACGGGATCCACCAGTTCGTCCTTCGATCCAAAGCTATATCGTTAGATCGGTCCAGTGCGATTCAAGAGTGGCGCGACTACATCGGCAGCATGGATTCGTTGGAGGAAACCGGCCTGCACATCCATCGCATGGAACACTGGTCCTCGCCGGACGACATCACGGCGGTGGTTCGGTTCGAAGTCATCGGGCGACCGCACGGCGCCCAATACGCCGGTATTGATCGCGCGCTGTTTCGCATGCGTTTCAAAGCGACCGGCGGCCAAATGAAAATCGCGTCTGCTTCCCTGGTGGACGGCGATCGAATCATCGGTGATACTCCGCAGTTTGCCGAGGTTGGTCGGCAAACCGGCATCGATTTCGAGAACCGCTACTATCCCGCGTTTCTGAACCAGCCGCTCAAGTTCGCGATGATCCGCTACGGGCCGGCTGGTATCACTGCCGCGGACTACGACAACGACGGGTTCTACGATCTTTTCATTCCCGATGGCGTGGAATCGAAGCTATTCCACAATCGCGGGGATGGAACTTTTGAGGATGTCACCGTGCGCGCAGGTCTAGCGGGGCTAGACGGGGTCAGCGTCGCGCTGTTTGCCGACTATGATAACGACGGTTACAAAGATCTCTTCGTGAGCCGCACCTTCAAGCCCAATCAGTTATTCCATAACAATGGAGACGGTACATTCACCGACGTAACCGCCCACTCGGGATTAGGCGCGGATTGCTGCACCACTGTCGCCTCCTGGGGAGACTACGATAACGATGGTTTTCTCGACCTCTACGTCGGCCGTTATCTCGATCCTCGCAAAGCAATTCCAACCACATTCTATGCCCGTAACGGCGAGCACAATCAGCTCTATCACAACAACGGCGATGGCACCTTCACCAACGTGACTGAGAAGGCGGGTGTAGGCGATCCCGGCCTGTGCCTCGGCACGGTCTGGGGCGACTACGATGACGACGGTTACCCTGATCTTTTCGTCGCCAACGATTTCGGGCGCAAGACCCTCTACCACAACAATCGCAACGGGACATTCACCGACGTCACTGTAAAAAGCAACGCGCTCGCCTACGGCGCCGGGATGAGCGCCTCGTTTGCCGATTACGACAACGATGGCAACCTCGACCTATACGTAACAAATATCCGGTCTGAGGAGGCCTGGTTTGCCGAATTGCCGACCATCGAGCGCTACATGTTGAACTCGATGCGCCAGGGCGTCTGGAAAACCGATATGCCGCTGTACATGGAGATTTTCCGGCAAACCGGCCCTGACTTTGTGAAAACGTTTCAGCAAATGGCGTCGGGAAATAACCTGCTTCGAAACAAAGGTGACGGCACTTTCGAAGATGTCACTGTGAGAGCAAATGCAAATCCTCTCGGTTGGTTCTGGGGCGCCTCGTTCGCTGATTTCGATAATGACGGGTGGCTCGACATCTACGCGGCGGATGGTTGGGTCTATAACGATCACGCCACCGATATCGAACTCGACTTTCTCAACAACGTTGTCAGTCATCAGGATACTTACAAAACCGGAATTTATTTTGATCCGAAACACTTTGGTCGCGACTCTTGGCATGGTTACGAACGCAACCGCCATCTCCGCAACAACGGCGACGGAACTTTTACTGAGATCGGCCGAGCGGCGGGAACCGATCTGATCCGGAATAGCCGCGGCGTGGCTGTTGCCGATTTCTGGAATCGCGGCGTCCTCGACATCGCAGTTGCAGCTTCCACCGACCGCCACGCGCTGCTGAAAAACCAAGTGGGAACACGCCGTAACTGGCTAGGAGTCGAAGTTGTCGGCACAAAATCCAATCGGGATGGCGTGGGCGCTCGCATCACGGCGAAGGTGAATGGAATGACCCAAACGCGCGAGGTCGTCCTCGGCGACGGCTACGGGTCCCAGAATTCGCTCCGCCAATACTTCGGTCTCGGCCAAGCCCGAGAGGTCGAGGAGTTAACAGTGCGATGGCCGCGCTCCGGAATCGTGCAGCATTTCCAACATGTATCGGCGAACCGCATTATTGAAGTGACCGAAGGCCGCGCCGAGTTGATAGAAAAGTACTACAGCATGGTGAAGCCGTGAGAGCCCTGGGCGTCGCCTTCACGATCCTATCTGCCGCAGTTTGTGTTGTGGTCGCCGCGGTCACGGGAAAAACCGACCGGTGGTTCGAAGACATCACCCGCCAGGCTGGCATTCTACACAAGCACTCGAACCGCGTCTTCGTGAACAAGTACGCGCATATAATGGCAGGCTACACAGCGCTCGGTGCAGCGGTTGCGGTCGCAGACTATGATGGCGACGGTTTGGAAGACATCTTTACGACTGATTCCAGCATCAATGGAAAAAACCGCCTGTATCACAACAACGGCGATTTGACGTTCACCGATGTCGCGGTGGAAGCGGGTGTGGCGGACGGCAACGACGCGCACAATGCTACGTCCGACGCGCTCTGGCTGGACTACAATAACGACGGCCGCCCGGATCTGCTCGTGGTACGCTTCGGCCAAAATCAGTTGTACGAAAACCTCGGCGGTGGCAAGTTCCGCGAGGTCACCGAGCACGCAGGACTTGTACGTTACATGAACGCGATCACCGCTATCGCGTTTGACTACGACCACGACGGCTTCATCGATCTATTCGTCGGCTCCTACTTCCAACCCATCGACATCTTTAATCCCAAGACCCCGCGCTTCTTCCCGGAGAGTTTCGAAACAGCAAATAACGGTGGAGGCGTCACCGTGTTCCACAACAACGGTAATGGCACCTTTACGGACGTCACCGAAAAGGTGGGATTAAAGACCAGCGGCTGGGTACTCGACATCGGCCATGCCGATGCGGACAACGACGGCTACGATGATCTTTACGTGGCCTGTGATTTTGGCACCGACCGATTCTTCGTCAATAACGGTAACGGAACGTTCACCGACAAGACCAAATCAGCCATCGGCATCGATACCAAGAAAGGCATGAACGCTGAGTGGGGCGACTTTGACAATGACGGGCTGCTCGATGAGTTCACCACCAACATCACCGATGACTACATGAAGGAGGGCAACTTTCTGTGGCGCAACAACGGAGACTTGACGTTCACTGACGTTGCCAGCGTAACCGGCACTTATGATACCGGCTGGGGATGGGGCGCCAAGTTCTTCGACTATGATAACGACTCCTGGCTGGACCTGATAGTCATGAATGGTTGGGTGAGCGGGATAAGCAAGCAAAGCTACGTGCCCGACATTTTCCGCATGATCACTAAGCCCCATGTGGATTTCACCGACGCCCGCAATTGGCCGCCCATGGGCACGAAGACCCTCAGTGGTTTCCAGCGAAAAAAACTCTTCCATAACGAAGGCGGCCAAGGATTCAGGGACGAAGCCGCACGGCACGGAGTCGATTCGCTGCGCGACGGACGCGGCGTCGCTATCGCGGACTTCGACAACGACGGTCGCCAGGACGTGTTTGTGACCAATGCAAATGCCGCGCCGTACCTCTATCACAATGTGCAGCCGACGGGTAATCATTGGGTTCAATTCCTGCTCGAGGGCGTCGAATCGAACCGCAGCGCCGTGGGGGCGCAAGTCCGGCTGACGTCACTTGGAAAGACCCTGCTGCGCTTTGTGGACGGTGGCAATGGATTTGCCGGCCAGAGTTCGATGCGTGTCCACTTCGGTCTCGGTGAGACACGCGACATCGATCGCGTCGAGATTCGGTGGCCCTCGGGGTTGAAGCAACAACTCGAAAAACTGGAGTGCGATCACATTTACAAAGTGATCGAAGGGCACTCGCAGGTCCTTTTAAAGTCCACTCCGAGCAAGGTCGCCAGGTTGCAAGACCCGGAAGCCGGTCAGAACAGAATGTCACGATGAGCGAAATGAAGCGAGATCTTCGATCGCCGACTGCGCCGCTGATCGCTGGATTTACCGTTACGCTGGTGACGATCGCTTTGTTCTCTACCTACACCATGCACCAGATGAGGAGCCTGCGGGATCTGCAAACGCGCACAGTGGATCGAAATCGCAAGGACTCGCTTCAGTTGCTTCGAATCCAAAACGATCTGCATTCTCTGGAGCTGGCGATGTTGGATATTCTGGACGGGGATGAACCGTATCCACTGGCAGCTTGGAAGGGTCAATTTGATCGCACGCGAGCCGATCTGGAAGACGCACTTCAGATCGAATCACGCCTCGGCCCCGCCCTTCGCGATCCGGAACGTCAATACCAGTTTACGGTGGCGCTCAATCAGTTCTGGCTTTCCGTCGGCAAGGTGTTCGAGATGTCGCCTTCACGCCAGCAGAAGCAGGCCAGTAACCTCGTCCGGCATTCCCTCCAGCCGCAACAAGCCTCGCTGAATGCTACCGTGGCGCGCCTGCTAGTGCAGAACAACGAGGCAGATGAAGAAGTGACCGCGCGAATTCACGCCATCTATGCCAGCGTCTGGCGGCACGTCTACATTTTCATGATTGCCATGCTGCTGGCCACGTTGTTGACGGGCCTGCTGCTGGTCGGAAGCAATCGCACTTTGTTCAAGGGCTTGGCGGCCCTATCCGAGCAGCGCAGCGTGCTGGCACGACGTCTGATCGCCACTCAGGAGGAGGTGTTGCGCTCGGTAGCACGGGAGCTCCACGACGAGTTCGGGCAGATCTTGACCGCCACCGGAGCGCTCCTCTTACGCGCTGTTCGTCGCGAGCAATCGCAGACTACCCGCCGTGATCTGGAAGAGATTCGTGACATCACACAAACTAGCCTGGAGAAGATCCGCGATCTTTCGCGGGCGCTGCGGCCATCAATTCTGGACGAGAGCGGAATCGAACCTGCGCTTGAAGCCTATCTTCCGACCTACGAACGCCTAACCGGAATTCGGGTCTCATACGAGAAGACCGGTAGCAGTGCTGGGGTGGCGGGAAGCGTGGCAATTCACATTTACCGCGTGCTGCAGGAGGCGTTGGGAAATATCGCACGACATTCGAAGTCTCAATTCGCCTGGGTTCGTCTGATGTTCTCCGCCAGCCACCTCCGGCTTGAAGTCGAAGATCGGGGCATCGGCCTTCCACCAGGGACCTTTTCAGGGGCACGCGGTGTTGGCCTGGTTGGGATGCGGGAACGCGCGGAATTGGTCCACGGGACGATCGAATTCCTCAGGCCTACGCAAGGCGGCACCCTGGTCCGCATGGAGGTGCCATTAGGATGACCCCAACTCAAAACCCGATCACGGTCCTGCTCGCGGACGACCACGGCCTGGTGCGCCGGGGATTCCGCCGCCTGCTTAGTGACGAGCCCGGAATTACAGTCATTGCGGAAGCCGGGTCGGGGAGAGAAGCAGTGAAGCTCACGCATCAACATCGCCCCAACGTCGTAGTGATGGATATGGCCATGCCAGACTTGAGCGGAGATCAAGCCAGTCGGGAGATTCTGCTAGATCTGCCTGAGGTAGCAATCCTGATCGTCAGTATGTACTCGGATCAGACTTATGTGCGAAAGGCTTTATCCGCCGGAGCGCGCGGATACATTCTGAAGTCGGCTATGGACATCGATCTTTCGCGCGCGGTGAAAGAGCTGGCGAGAGGCAAGGAAGTGATCGGCGCAGGGCTTACAGACCAGCCTGGGGCCAGGCGCGAATCGCCTCTGACGCAACGTGAGCTTGAAATCCTGCAGTTGATCGCGGAAGGAAATTCCAACAAGGAAATCGCCGCGTTGCTGAATCTCAGCGTAAACACCGTGTCCGTCCACCGCGCCCACATCATGGACGGGCTGAACGTACATAGCACCGCGAGTCTGGTACTCTATGCGGTCCGCAATGGCCTGGTCAGCGTCTCGTGAACAGAAGAGAGTTCATTCTCGGCGTCCCCCAGCTATTCACCAGGCATGCCGGGCTTGGATTTAGCCTTGCGGACAGCACCGCCGGAGCTGGAATCAACTTTCGTCACAACTCGGGCGCGTTCGGCGGAAAATATCTCCCCGAGACGCTGGGAGCCGGCTGCGCTGTTCTCGACTACGATCGTGACGGGTGGCAGGATATCCTACTCATCAATGGCATGGATTGGCCGTCGCACAAAAGCAGGCGCACCACGATGCGACTGTATCACAACAATCGTAATGGCACATTTACCGACGTAACGCGGCGTGCCGGCCTGGATATCGAGATGTACGGCATGGGAGTGGCCGTCGGCGATTACAATAATGATGGCTTCCCCGATATCTTGGTCACCTGTGTCGGGCAAAATCGCCTCTTCCAAAACACAGGTCGAGGCACGTTTGTCGATGTTACAACCGCGAGCGGCCTGGGCGGGCGTCAAGGCTTCAGCAGTTCTGCAGTGTGGCTCGATTATGACCGGGATGGGCTGCTCGATTTGTTCGTTTGCAACTACGTGAAATGGTCGCCCGATAGCGACGTGTTCTGCAGTCTGGACGGCCAGCACAAATCCTACTGCACTCCGGAAGCTTACCGCGGAGCGACTTGCTGGCTCTTCCACAATCGGGGCGACGGATCATTCGAGGACGTCACTGCTGGCGGCGGCATTTTCGACACCAGCTCAAAATCGCTCGGCGTGGCCATGTTCGATCACGATCTCGACGGCTGGATTGACTTGTTCGTCGCCAACGACACGCAGCCCAACAAGCTTTTCCGCAACATGCGCGACGGTACGTTTCAAGACATCGCCATGAAGGCGGGCGTCGCATTCAGCGAGGACGGCAAGATCCGGGCTGGCATGGGTGTAGACGCCGCCGACTACGACAACTCGGGCATCCCAGGCCTGGTGGTGACAAACTTTGATCACGAAATGCTCGGGCTCTACCACGGTTCGAAAAGTGGCAGCTACATCGATCAAGCCTTGCGATTGGGAGTGGGAGAGATCTCACGAAGGCGGCTTGGATTCGGCTGTTTCTTCTTTGACGTCGACCTCGACGGGATGCTCGACTTGCTCGTTGTCAACGGCCACATCGACGAGGGCGCGCCTGCCATCCAACCGGACTCCCACTTCCGTCAGCCGCCTCATCTCTTCTTGAATAAGGATGGCTCGTTTTACGACGCGGCACCGCTGGCCGGCGGAGGCTTCGCGGAGCCGAAAGTGGGGCGTGGCGCTGCATTCGGAGATTTTGACAACGACGGCGATCTGGATTTCCTGATTACGACTAACAACGGTCCCGCTTATCTGTATAGAAACGATCAAATGGCAGGGAACCGGAGCATTCGTTTTCATCTGATAGGCGCCCAGTCGAATCGGGACGCTATTGGTGCAACCATTCGCATCTTTTCGAGCGGTTTAAGGTGTTCCCGCATGATCCGGAGCGGCTCCAGTTACTTGTCCCAGTCCGAACTGCCCGTTACATTCGGGCTCGGGAAGCGCGACGTGGTGCAGCGCACGATACTGCATTGGCCCAGCGGCCGGATAGAAGAATATCGAAACCTGAAGCCAGGAAAATACTGCTGCACTGAGGCCAAGGGCATCCAGGATGGCTGCGGATAGTATTTTTACATTATTCTTTTGGCGGTCCGGAAAGGCTACAATTGCCCGACACACTCGGAGTGCCCTTTGTGGCTACGTAAATTCGAGGGACCTATGCTAAAGCGAGGACTAAATTACTGGATCGCGGTTTTATTCCTGTTCTTGTTGGTGAACACTGCGTATATCGCCTCGTTCCCGGCAGCCACCATTTTCTACATGGGAAACGTGCTGGTGCATCTGGTGCTCGGTTTCGTCTTAGCTATGGCTGTCGCTCTGACAATGGCAATTGGTCGCGAACGGGTGCTGCCTAAACTTGCTCTCGTGTTTTTCGCGGTCGCCCTGTTCGCCGGGGGCTATCTGACGTGGGTAGGCAACATCCGCGAGAACCGGTGGATCCTGTGGACACACATGCTGTCGGCCGGTCTGGGGGTGGCCGCGCTGATCCCGTTCGCATGGCGCGCCAGTCGAAGCACGCAGTTTCAACGCGCCTTTGCAGCTTGTCTCGCTCTGCTTCTGACACTTCCGGCGATTGGTTCCGGCAACCGCGGTCTGTTTCCGCGAGCCTCGGATCGCGTTCGCAATCCGCTCCACGTGCCCGCATCGATGCAAGAAGAAGGAGGCGGGCCGGCTTCGCCATTCTTTCCCTCTTCCGCCAAGACCAACGTAGGCGGGATCATCCCCTCGAACTTTTTCATGGACTCGGAGGTTTGCGGCGAATGCCACAAAGACATTTACGAGCAATGGAAGGGATCCGCACACCATTTCGCGTCCTTCAACAACCAGTTTTATAGGAAATCGATAGAGTACATGCAATCCGTGGTTGGCACGCAGCCGAGCAAGTGGTGCGCCGGCTGCCACGATCACGCCGTCTTCTTCAATGGACGATTCGATAAACCCATCGCGGAGCAGATCGATACGCCTGAGGCGCAAGCGGGGCTGGCCTGTACTTCCTGCCACGCCATCACGCACGTGGATGGTTCGATGGGCAACGGCGGGTTCACGATCGAGTATCCGCCCTTGCACCAACTTTTGGCGAGCAGGAACAAGGTCATCCGGTCGTTGGATCGGTTTCTCACTTATCTGAATCCCGAACCGCACCGTAAGACATTTCTAAAGCCATTCATGACGGGCGATTCTGCGGACTTTTGCTCGGCATGCCACAAAGTTCACCTGGATGTTCCAGTGAACAACTATCGGTGGTTCCGCGGCTTCAACGATTACGACAACTGGCAGGCGAGTGGGGTCTCGGGCAAGGGCGCGCGGTCGTTTTACTATCCGAAAGAATTCTCTGTTTGCGCCGACTGCCATATGCCGCTGGTCGCTTCCCGTGATCCAGGAAACAGGAACGGCAAGATTCACTCGCATCGGTTTCCTGCGGCGAATACGGCGCTGGCCTACGTGAATGCCGACCGCGACCAGATGCAAGCCGAAGAGCAGTTTCTAAAATCTGGGTTTATTTCGGTGGACATTTTCGCGGCTTCGCCGGTCAACCCATCTAAAGGCGAGACTGCGATGGTGCGCCGGTCCGGCGAAGGCCAGCAACTTATGTCGACCTTCGCGGTAGGTGAGGAAGCTGAGCAAGCCCACGATGTCGTGATTCGCGAAGAAAGCAGGAGAGCAGCACCGCTTGACAAGGCCGGCCCGGTTCTGCGTCCTGGATCGGTAGCGAGAGTAGACGTGGTGGTCCGCACCCGCAAGATCGGTCATTTCTTCCCCGGCGGGACGGTAGACGCATTCGACGTCTGGCTTGAACTGCAGGCTCGCGATGCGGATGGCAAGGTCATTTTTTGGAGTGGACGGGTGGCTGAAGACGGGCGTGGACCCGTCGAAGGCGGCGCGCACTTCTACAAGTCTTACCAGCTGGATGCCGAAGGCAATCCGATCAACAAGCGCAACGCGTGGCAGGCTCGCAGCGTGCTCTACGTCCGCCTGATTCCCCCAGGCGCCGCCGATGTCGCCCACTATCGCGTCCGTATTCCGAAACATTCTAAAGGACCCATCACACTGACAGCTAAACTCAATCACCGCAAGTTCTCACATTACTATACGCAGTTCGCGTATGCCGGCCGGCCAGTCGCCGGCCAGGCGCCGTCGAAAGTCTCCTGGGACCACGACAGCCGGGAATTCAGCTTTGTAAGAGCCGGTATACCCGCGAATGTGTCCGGAAAAATCAAGGACCATATTCCGGAGCTGCCGATCACGGTGCTGGCGCAGGCCGAAGCCAAGCTGGTGCTTGGCAGCGATCGCACGACGACCGACTGGAAGACGGTCGTAGAAAAGGCCGATCGCGAGCGCTGGAACGACTGGGGCATCGGCCTACTGCTACAGGGCGACGTGAAAGGCGCCGAGTATGCTTTCCGCAAGGTCACCGAAGCGGAACCTGGTTATGCGGATGGATGGCTGAACGTCGCCAGGGCGCTCATTCAGGAAGGCGAGACTGAGGCCGCCAAGCCATACGTCGCCCGCGCTCTCAAGCTCAACCCGGAATTAGGGCGAATCCATTTCTTCCAGGCGATGATTCAAAAGGCCGATGGAGATTATGACGGGGCGCTCGCATCCTTGCAGATAACCGAGAGTAAGTATCCCGAGGATCGCGTAGTGCTGAACCAGATCGCGCGCATTCTGTTCCTACAGCGCAACTATGCGGAAGCGATCCGCGTGCTGGAACGCGTTTCCTCGGTCGATCCCGAGGATCTGCAAATGCACTATAACAAGATGCTGTGCTACCGCGGGTTGGGTGATGCAGATAATGCCGCCAGCGAGCAAAAACTGTTCGCGCGCTTCAAGGCCGAAGAGTCAGCGCAAGCCATTACCGCCAAGCCGAGGCTCCTCAGCCCGGAGGACAACAATGAGCGCCAACAGATCCACGACCACGAAAGCGTGCCACTCACCGGCGCAACGGCCATGCCCGCAACAGTGACTCGCGACCTCGCAGTCCTGCGCGTCCGCGCCCAATCGAAACACACGAGCAACGAGTGAAACCGCTGATTCTTCCGATCATCTTCGTTAGCGCCCTAATCGCGGCGACCTTTCCAGGAGTCGGCGTCCATTTCACCGACGTCACAAACACCGCCGGCATCAAATTCCGGCACAACGCGGGAAAGGCCGGAAAGAAATACTTGCCCGAGACCATGGGTGCCGGTGCGGCGTTCGCCGATCTCGACGGCGATGGCTGGCCTGACATCCTGCTCATCAATGGCAAGGACTGGACTCCCGCCAGACGAAAGTCGCTCCCCGCGCTGTACCGCAATAACCACAACGGCACTTTCACGGATGTGACTGCGGGCAGCGGGCTCGATGTCGAAATGTACGGAATGGGCGTAACCGTGGCCGACTATGATAACGACGGACGCCCTGACATCTACATCACGGCTCTCGATGGGGACCATCTCTTTCACAACGAAGGTAACTGGAAGTTCCGCGACGTCACCGCGGCCTCAGGAATCCAGAACGCCGCCTTCGCCACCTGCGCCGCTTGGTTCGATTATGATCGCGACGGAAACGTGGACCTGTTCGTCGCCAACTACGTGCAGTGGACCGAGAAAGCCGACCTGTGGTGTTCGCTCGATGGCGCCACCAAGTCATATTGCACCCCCGAATCGTACAAAGGAAACAAATCGAGACTGTTCCACAATCTTGGCAATGGGCGGTTCGAAGATGTCACCGATCGATCCGGGGTAGGAGACCCCACCAGCAAATCGCTCGGTGTCACCGTCGTTGATTACAACAGTGACGGCTGGCCCGACCTGTTCGTCGCCAATGACACTCAGCCCAACAAGCTTTATCGCAACAATAAGAACGGAACATTCACCGACGAAGCCGTGACGGCCGGCGTTGCATTCGGCGAAGATGGCGTGGCGCGCGGAGCAATGGGCGTCGACTGGGGCGATTACGATCGCTCGGGCCGCCCGCATTTACTGGTCGGCAACTTTTCCAACCAGATGCTTGGCCTGTATCACAACGAAGGCACGGGATTATTCGTCGACGAGGCCCCGAGATCGGCCATCGGCCGCGCTAGTCTGCTGAGCTTGGCCTTTGGTGTATTCTTTTTCGACTATGATCTGGATGGGCATCTCGATATTTTCGCGGCTAACGGCCATATCGATGAGGAGGTCGGCCATGTCCAGCCGAAGATACAATTCCGGCAGCCGCCGCTATTGTTCCATAATGTTTCAGGTCACGAGTTCGAAAATGTCACAGCCGCGATGGGCTCGGCATTCAATCGCGCCATCGTTGGTCGCGGTGCCGCTTACGCGGATTTCGACCGCGACGGCGATCAGGATATTCTGATCACCACCAACAACGGCCCAGCGTATCTGTTCCGTAACGATGGCGGAAACAAGAACCATTGGCTCAATGTGCGTCTCGCTGGGTCCAAGTCAAACCGCAGCGCGATCGGAGCGGTAGTCCGCGTCGAAAGCGCTTCCGGAAAGCAGTGGAATGTCGTGCGCAGCGGATCGAGTTACTGCTCGGCAAGCGACTTGGCTCTCACTTTCGGCCTGGGTTCGGACAGCGTCGTAACACGTCTCGAAATCGAGTGGCCGAGCGGGTCAAAGCAGAGCTTCACGAACATCAACGCGAACCAGTTTCTCGCCATCAACGAAGCTACCGGGATCAATAAGAACTAATATCGTGCGGCAGCATCCTGCGTCACTTTGCGAGATGCTTGACAAAAGCGTCGGGGGGAGCGCCCGTGTGATCGCTAAGGAGCCATTCAATCCGCTCTTTAAGCTCAGAGTCTCGAATCTCGCCCGACACTCGCGCGACGATACGTCCATCTTGATCGAGGAAAGCCGTTGCGGGGACCGCCTCACCCATGCCGAGTTTCGCCAGATCGTCGGCCGATGCGCCTACCCAGATGGGAAACGTCACCTGATATCTGTTCAAGAAGGCCGGAATGACTGAGCGTGTCTTTGACTCATCCAGAGAGGCGCCGATGAAAATGACGCCTCGGGATTTGTAGTCTTTTTCGGCTTGAACCAACAGTGGTATTTCGTGGGTACAAGGGCTGCACCAGGTCGCCCAAAAATTCAACACCACGATTTGGCCTCTGTAATCGCGCAAATGCATGCGTTTCCCGTTCAGGTCCGCCAGTGTAAGGTCGGCCTTGAAATCTGATTTTGAAGCCCCATGCAGGCTATAGGTGTTGAACCCCACAACCAAAGATGCACCGAACAAGAATGACAACGCGTAGTACAAGTGACGCATCATAGAAGTTCCTCCACAAGAATCGGGCCAGAGGCGGCAAATCGGGAGCCACCCGCTCAATGGCACGAACTTCTTTCAGTCTGCGCGCGGAATTCACCCAGTTCAATAGTGGAAAAGTATTAGCGCAACAGATTGCACGATAGGCTCGTGTTCCAAAACGCACGACCTAGTGTTTTGCTATGCGAGGGCCATACCGTGCTCCGGAATCTAAGCGCTGGATCATCATGACGGCTTCGTCCAGCGTCCGGATCTTACGGAACTCTTTTTCAGGAATCCGCGTCGTGAGCCTATCCTCGATGTTGATCATCAGGTAGATGATGTCAAGCGAATCGAGGCCCAGTTCGCCAGACAAGCAAGCGCCGTCAGGAATCTCGGCGGCCTCGCAGTTCTGCTGGTCGGCAATGAGTTGCTTTAGTTCAGCACGGATTTGCTCCGCTGTTTGCACATGATCTCCTTCGATCAGTTCACGATCCTCATCCCTCCTGGACTTTGGGTTGGGAACGCAAACGCTCGTCGCGGATTGTTCGCCACCCTTTCGAAGAATTTTAGGTTCCGGTCATAGCGGTTGGGAAATGAACGTCGCGCCACTCGCGGCCGCGCACCGGGACAAGAAGCCAATGCCACGAACAATGTGGAGCCGACAATCACATACGCTAATCAAGACAGCCGGCCAATGTGAATTTGCACCCACGCTATAAGTGCCAATGTGTGCGAGAGATTAGGCTCCCCCGCTCTTCGATTTCGCAAGAGGCGCGCTGTCAAATATGCTGCCCCAGAAGACACGCTTCCTGCGAGTCAGCATTTCGTCGATATTACTTTGGAGTAAATTCTGTATATGTAAGCTGAACTCCCGCACGAGTCGGGCATTGGCTGCATCGGAGGGCCGAAGCCCTTCGAGCCCTACCGCTCGAAGGACACGGACGTGCCACTTAGAGGGCAGAGGAACGGGCGCAATCGGAAACATGGGTGCGATGGGCAGGTAAGGCCATCCCCAAGTGCGCGTTAGATAACTCGAATCTATGCGTCCGATAATCGGAAATATCTCGGAATGTCCCACGACGGCCGCGGGCACAATCGGCGCTTGGTTCTCAATAGCCACCTTAGCGAATCCGCTCTTCGAGAAATCGCGGAGCCGATACGTGTCACGGTAAGGTGTGAAAGCACCTCGAATGCCTTCGGGAAATATACCGACGAGATTCTCCGCTTCGAAAAGCCGAGCGGCATTGTCCTGGCTTGCGATCACCCCGCCGAGCTTAGTCAAGAAATTGGATAGAAACGGCATGCGGAGCAGCGAATGAATGATCAGGAAGCGCGGAATTCTTCCCCGGTGAGCCTGAATCAACGAAACATGCATTACGGCATCGAGCGGCATGAAACCGCGGTGATTCGAGACGAATAGCGCTCGCCCCGTCTGCGGGATCTCCTCCATCCCCTCGCACTCAATACGCCAATAGACTTTCCGTAGGAACCAGAACCAAGCGCTCCACGCACGAATATAGTTGACATCCAGGCCCCAGTCATCGAACGGCTTTTCCAGGATGTCCGGACGCGCGCCTCTTTTCCGAAGTGCAAACTCGGCCAGAGATTCCGTGGTGGATTGAGAAGCCTCCCAGCCCAATTCGCGAAAGGCACGCTGTGTAGAGACCGTCCAATTGTACTCGATTTGCCGCGACAATCCACCGTCGCCTAAAAAGCGAGCGAGCTGTTTCGGCAAGGGTACCCTGCGAGTTCCGGCCGCGCGAAATGCTGCCTTCAGCGGAATCGAGCCCGGCGCAGCCACGTTAAAAATCCCCCTTGCCTTCGAGGTCGCTGCAGCTACCAGGGCGCTCGCTGCGTCCTCGACGCTCAAAAACTGAAGATTCGGGTCGCGTCCGGCCAACGCGACGCCTGTCGTCCGCGCAAGTTGGCGTACGACTGGATCGTTCTCTTCTTCGGAGAGCACGCTCGCCAGACGAACCGCCGCAAAGCTTGAATGCCGTGCCGCAGCGGCTTCAAGCTCTAGCCAGACCCGTTCGGGCGCCTTCTCCGGAAGCAGCGACACCCGTTCCTCGGTCATCATGCCGGGGTTCTTCGGGCTGGAGCCGTATGCGAAGGCATGGCTTCGGAGGACGAGCCTCGCAGTCTGGCGGCCAACTACAATGGACTCAAGTTCCGCCATCGAACCCGGGAAGTAAATAGCACACTCTGCACCGTCTGAAGCGCATGCGTGTCCTTCGCGTACAACCCTAGCGCGGGTTGCGCGGGCGACCGGGCCATCGCGCCCGAGGACTGCAATTTTCATTTGCGGCCGGAGCCCACCTTTCTTGGTACCTTTTTAGCGGTTCCCTTCTTAGCCGACTTCTTTTCCTTAGGCGGGAGGGTCGTGGCGTATTCGAAGGCGTGACTCATCCACTTCGAAAGCTCCGCTCGACTGCGATTGAGCGGGTCAGACAGGATCACAAAACCCTTCATCGGCCGTCCGGGCATGGGTGAAAATAGGCCCGCGCCCTCCAGTTTCAGGAATCTCTCCTGATCAAGCTCCGGCAGCCGGTAAATGATGTTCTCTTTGTGAAGGCCAGCGAATAGGTTGCCGTTCAGGAACACGCACGGCCACGCGAACATCTTCTTGTGTTCGACATCCGGGTCTCTAGGTGAGATCTCCTCAAACAGTTGCACCAGTTCGGGGGATGATTTCTCCCAGGTCATTTTGGGGGTGGCTGGCACGGGTCCTCAATTCTCTACGGGAGCGCGCTGCTCGCGTCCGCGGGCTTTGTGTTCACGTTCGAGACGTCGCCGAGTCCGATTTGGATTCCGACGTAGGGCGACGTTGGGGAAATCGAGATCTGTACGGCAGCTTGCTGAATCGTTTGCAGTCCTTCCTTGTTCCACACGCCGAAGCCAGAAAACGTGACGGTGTCATAATGCCCGCCGCATGCCTTGTGACCTTGCCCGTTGCCTCCGAGCTCCGACTGCTCGAAGCTCACCCAGGCGAGGTTATGCATGCGATATGAGCCGTTTTGTGCGCGATTCTCATACTCGAATATGGCGTCACCACGCCCGCCGGGCGGAATCCGATACCGATAGGAGAAGCTCTGTCCGGTAGAGGAGATCTGGTCGCGGACGTCGCCTTCCATTGGTTCTGGCGGCGTCTCGGATCCCTGAATCCCGCGGATCCACAGGAACGGGTCGAGAACGGAGCCGGGACCGACGATATAACCCGTGGTGAGGTTGGGTTGCGGGAAGCTGAACCCTGCCGGATAAGGCACGCTCACGGTCCCCTGGAAGCGGAAGACCGGCTGCCCGGAGGCGCCCTTCTCAAAGCGCGCGGGGCCGCGGAAATAGAACGACGATTTCGGTGTGCGGGGTTCGACCCGCAGCAGCGCAAAGATCAGGTCCTGATGAATGAAGCCGCGGTGCAGCAGGTCGCAGAGGAAATATCCACTGTCGAGATCGACCGAGCCGACCGAGACATCGAATGGATCGTCAATGATCTCGAGGTCGTTGAGCGAATAGGAACGTAGCGGAAACTGCAACTGCTCATAGTAGCCCTGCGCGCCGGGAGACAAACGGCCCGGGAAGGCTTCGGTGATCGGCGACTGCTCCATTGCCGCGAGCAACCCCCCGGGGTTGATCAGTGAGATCGCCACGGGCACGGAGTTACCTGAACGGCCACCGAACTGGACTTGCACTCGGCCCATCACGTGGGACCGCCCCATCGCGGGTCCACCGAGTTGCGGCACATCCAGCGTAAACTTGTCGCCGAATGCGCTGTTGTGCGTATAAATGGTGTATTCCTGTACCGTGTTGAAGGGGATGTCGGGGCACGCGTGGCCCGGCGTTCGCGTGTCAATGGTGCTGAGGCTGAGATGCGGATGCATCACCGTCCCATTGGCCGGAATGACGGCGAACTGCATCGAAGGTCCAACGAAGTTCAGGGGCCACAGAATGTTGGGACCGAGCGGGACGAAAGTCGAGCCGTAAAAGATGAAGTCGAGGTATTCGTCGTCACGCTGCGCGAATTTGGCCCAGGCCGAGCCATAGGGTCCTGGGAAGCTCATGGGTTGCGTGGGCCATGTCGGGTTCACGCTCACCAACGCCATCAGCGCGCCGCTCATGTATTGGGCGTAGATGACAAGATCGCTCACCTCGCCGGTCGCGAGATTAAGAGTACCGCCGGAAATCTGGCCCGGCACTTCGTTCACCCGATTCTGCTGGAAGGGCATTTTGAAGATCCCGGGTGTTACCAGGACCTCATCGTCACCCACAAATCCGCCTTCAAAGCCGACCGTGAAATGAGTGATGTCGCTAACCGGCTTGGTGAACTTGATGCGGATGTTGCCGGTGAGGTGGCTATCAACCATCGCCAAGCCGCCGAACAGATAATTACCGCCGCTGCCCCACTGGATGTCGCGTGGGTTCCGGGCGTTCACGGCTCCGATGCCGTCGCCGAAGTAGCTGACGGCTTTGATGAGCGGAAGGACCTGCTCCAGGCTGTCCGGCAGCCGGAGCGGCAAAGCCGGGTACTTTGACCGCCGTTGAACGCCATCGCTGTGGATGGTCGCTGATTCCGCCTCTGATCCGGGGTGTGCGGTTGGGGCGCGCTGCTGGAGAACCGCGTTTAGCTGCTCGAGTGTCCAATCAGGCCCCGACGCGGGCCTGCATTGCGCAGCGGGATCATCGCCCATGACCGACCGCAGGTCGATCGCGTCGAACTTCGACCCGAAGGTATGGTTCAGATAGTCAAGGATTTGGCCGGCGATCAGAGCGTTGCCGGTCGCGCCGGGGTAGAAACCGCTGAGCGAGTAGAACCCGCCAAGGTAGTCCGCGGTAAGAGTCCGCGATCCTACTCGGACACCGCTCTCGCGGACCGCGCTGAAGAGGCCCGAGAGGTCGTAGACATGGGCTCCGGCGTTTTGGATCGCGTTGTTCAGCGCGGCGATGTGGTTCGAGATGCCGGCCACCGTGTCTGCGCTGAGGACGCTGCCATCAGGGACGTCACCGAGTTGGCGGCCGAAGATCTGGAAACCGATTTCGCTCAATCCGGCCAGAGTCAGGATGTCCGTTTCCTGAAAACCGTACGCTTCCATTAACCAATCCACGGGTACCTTCAGGATTCGGGCCGCCGTCGAGATCGACGAGAAGTGAGCCGTGTCGAAAGGATTGGGGATGGTCAAAACCAGAACCTCCGCGCCGGCTTCTTGGAGGCGCGAGACGATTTCATTGAATTGAGGGACGAAATGGTCCGGATCGGGGATAAGACCTGCGTCCCCGGAAACGGCTGCTTCGAGCGCTTCCTGATAGCCGAGGCAGACGACCGCGAAAGTGGGGTGGTGATCGAGCGCGTAGTCGAGTTGCGTCGGGGCGTGTTCGTTGCGGGCGATGGGATAGAGGCCGAGGATCAGATTGCAGGCGGTCTGCTTAATATCGTGCCGGTGGACCAGGGGTGGTTCCGGGCGGCGGTGCAGGGCATCGTGGAGAGTGTAGCCCGGGACCGATAGATTGCCGAGAGTGCGGCTCCGCAACGGAATGAGCACGGTGCCTTGCGGCGGCGTCGGAACACAGACGGTAAGTTCGGGAACGCCAGGCACGGAGCCGATTCCGGGTGCTTCGAACAGCGGCTGCTCGAACATTGTCCCCATTTGTTCGGCCATGCGGGCGGCGAAGCTGGTCCGCTGGCAATCCGCTTGAAGCGTGAAGTCGGAGATACCGGCGGCGAGTCCTTCACCGAGCACCACGAACCCGGCGGTGTCGAGGCGGCCGGAGTCGACTGGAGTGCGAACGGATGGCTGTGCAGTGGCTCGTGAATGCCCGTTCGTCCCGGGGCCATTGACGACGCCGGTATCGTGAATCCGCGGCAAGGGTTCGTTGAGGCTTTCCCGCGCGGCGCGAGCGACGGCGTCGAGCGCTGCGGCGGAGTTCTGAGGTTGCATCATCTGGCGCATGCCGAATAAAGACATGGCCCACGAAAAGCCGAACGCGGATTTTAGTATGTCGAGCATAGCTTATGGCAAGTGATAGAAGTTGGGCCGGCTAATACGTAGGCGGATTCCGCAAGTCGCGCTATATTATGCATCCCTGTTCCGTGCAGTTGTGATTAACGGCATCCTCGTAACCAAGTCGAATCAGTCGAGTGATTTGCCCCATGTTGAAAGTGAACCAGCGTAGTGCTCCACCGAGTGCCCGGCGCGGGAAATATTTGTGGACGACGAGCTTCCGCACCCCGGGCCGGCCTTTGCCTTCGGCGATGCTCCGATTGGTCTGTTCTGCGACCTTAAGGTCCCGGCTGGTCATTGCGAACAGGGCGATGGCTATCATGCGATAGAGGGTATCCAGCGTGTTCGGGATGGGCGGCAATTCGAGATCGGAGAGTTTCGGATCGAGATAGACGATGTGCACGAAATCGGCGCCGGCATTGACGGCGGGACTGAGCGGCGTATTCGAAGAGATGCCTCCATCCACATAGAGCTGGTCGCCTATCTTGACCGGCGGAAAGACTCCGGGAATGGATCCGGAGGCGAGGACGATGCTATGACCGGTCTCGTCCGTCATGTCCTCATTCTTAAATACCTCGAGACTGCCCGTGTTCCAATTGGTGGCGGAGATTCGCAGGGCTGTACGATTCGCGCGGACGGCGCCAATATCGACAGCCTGTTGAACCAACCCAACGTAAGGAGCGGTGGAGGCGATGGTGCTGATGTCCAACGTTTCTGCCAGGCGCTTGTCTATGCCGCCTTGGACCTGCGCAAACCGGACGCCGCGCCGCAGGATATCGGCCGTAAGGAAAATAGTATCTTTAGCCAAATCGACAAAGGGGCGGAAGGGATCAACGGCGAGGCAGCTTGGGGCGAGGACGCGGGGATTGAGCCGTAGTCGCAACACCCCGGCGCCACAATTCACGTCCGAGTCGGCAATCGAGTCGATCCAGACGCTCTCGATGAGATCCATCGCATCCCGGGGGTTTGAACGCGACAGGAAAAGCGCGGCATTGAAAGCGCCCGCGGACGTGCCACTGACGACATCAGGGTGGAAGGGTGTGAAGTTAGTAGCGGGCGATTTCCCCTCGCAAAGGGCCCGGAGGATTCCGACTTCGTAGGCGCCATATCCGCCTCCGCCGGAGAGTACCATTGCGGACTTCGTGGCGGGCTGAGCAGGGCTCATACGGCCTTTCCTTCGACCACCCAATCAGGCAGGTTCTTCTCGTCCGTCCAATCGGGAATCTGGCGCCAGGTGAGGAGCGAACCGACAACGGTCTGGTAATGCTGCATGAAATGCTGCAATAGGAAGTCCTTCTCGAGTTGCTCGCGGGAGACGCAGTAGTTCCGCGCGGCGAGACCTCCGGTCGCGGCGTTGGCCAGCGTGATGTACGTGTAGACGGGATCGAAACCGGGGAACGGCAGCTTGGAGAACGCCTGCTTGACCGGGCCGAACATGCGCGAGGCCATCCCGAACGAGAAGACATCGGCGATGCGGAAGCTCCAGGTGACCGGGTTGATATTGACGTTCGATACCGCGGCTGGACGATTCGCTACAAAGATCATGCGGACGCGCACCCGGCCGGTGTCGAGAATACGGAAATGGATCAACTCGATGGCGGCGTCGAATTCACCCGGGCCGTACGCGATGAGCCCACTGGTTGGCTTCTTGATGAAGGCGTAGCCAACGCCGTAACAGCCGAGAAGACCGGGCTCGGGAGCTTCCTGGTTAAGCATGAAGTCGCCATTGAGTATGAGATAGCTCTCCTCGTTAAGTCCGAAAACCAGCTCGGGCCCCGCCGGACCGGCGGGCTTGACGCGGAAGGCGAAGTCGAAGATGCGGACCTTAACGATCACCCATTCGTACTTGGGGCCGATCTCACGCAGATCCACGATGCGGGACTTCAGGTTCTCGGGGAACCGGCCAACTTCGCCGGTAGCGCGCAGCTTGTAGAAAAGCTGGGTGAAGCCGAAACCTTGGGCTTTGACCTCGTCGCGAACGCACCAACTGAGCCGCTGCCAGAACACCGATGGCTGACTTTCGGAGTCGACGAACGCTTCCGGCGCGCGGAAATCCGCGACGCGCATGAAGTAACGCAGGACGAACGCGCGGAGCTGATCGCGCAGCCACTCAGTGGCGGGACCTTGATAGTCGAGTGGGACGCGCGGTTGGTCATAGAACATCTCCTGAACGTTGCCCATTACGTTCATGGGCTGCCCGTTGACGTGGGTGGCGCCAAAGAAGCCGTAGCTGGTGTCCGGTCGATTGAACGTACGGGCAAGTTCGAACGTCGCGGAGAAGTCGCCGGTCCCGTCGGCCTTATCCCACCAACGCTTCAGGTCGAGTCCGTACGACAGGAAGCGCTCAGCAGCGGCCAGAACAGTTGCTTCTTCCTCGGCAATGTCCGCGGAGTCCGTCCGGTTGCGGCTGAGGTTGTGAAGCGTGCGGCTGAGGACAGCGTCCACGGTATGGTCTATGGACATTTGAAGAGCTCTCCCGGAGTCTCCTGAATTTCGCCGCCTTGAATCGCCGGGTTCGCGATCAGCGAGCGCCAACGAGTTTTGCAGCCGGCAGGCTTGTAATCGATGATGCGAGCGATGGCTTCATCTTCCGGCGCGCAACGCTTCCAGATGGCAATTGCCGCAGAAACTCCCCGCGCGAAAGCCTCTTGCTCCGGCACGTTCGCGCCAGCGCTACACAGGAACGATTCGATGACCGCGGGCATTTGGATATTGACCAGGGTGAGTGCCCAGGCGAAACCGGAGACCGCGTTGCGGCGCGCGATGTCATCGGAAGCATCCCGGACTGTGTTGTAAAGCGCGCTCGTGGGTTGTAGCAGGGAGCGAACGGCGTTGAATGGAGCGAAGTAAGCACCGCGCCCAACTCCGTGCCAGAAGTAGGCGATAAGCGAGCGATCGATATCGTTGAGTTGGTTCTCGATATTGAGGAGACTGTGAGGATACATCGTGCGGGCAACCACTCCCAGGGCTTCCGCAGTCACTAGGGAGTAGCCCGGCGCAGAATATTTGGACACGAGGTCCAGAAAGCGGGAGAGATTATCAATTTCACGCACGGCGAGATATAAACCGAGTCCCGCATGTAGAGGGACGAGACAGACTTCGGGAAGGTTGTCGCGGAAAGCGTCCGGATCACGGTTTTCCGTCCAGTAGTAACCGAGACCCTCCATGGTCCAAGCCGTATCGTCCGGACCGAGATCGAGGACGCGAGAGACCAGTTCCGCCAAGGAACGGCGATCTAAGCGCGAAGTTCCGATCGACTGGTCCGCGTAGGTGAAGAGCGTAAAGACACGAAGTTTATTGCCCAGTTCCTCTGCCGAGCCGCTTATGGCGCCGGGCGCGAAGGCACGGACGGCGTGGGAGGCTTCCCGCATCGTTTCCAGCATCAGGTTGCCAAACTGTCGCGGGGAGAGAGCGCGCAGGGCTTGCTCCGCGCCCAGAAGAGGAGTGGCGAGAGCAAAGGAGAGCATAGACTTGGGCAGGTCATGCATTGCGAAACGCCCCTTCGGGGTCAACCAGGTGAAGAACGTGAACAAGGGTGAGCGCGTGCGGGGCGATGCCGATCAGCGAATTCACTGTCAGCATGCCGCGGGCCCCGGCGAGGGCTCCCGTTCCCCCGGTGATGGGTCCGAATCCGGCGAAGCGAACTCCCGGCTGCCCAGGGGCGGCGGGGAACTTCAGGTTGAATGAGATGCCCTCGACCACGCCTGTAGTGAGGGTCGCGATTGTCTCGCCGTTTTCATCCAGGAACGTGTAGAGTTCGTCGGTTGTAAACGGCACGGGTTTCTGCGCGGTCCCCGGAGGCGCGAGAAGGTTGAAGAATACGGTCGCGGTCATGTTGGCGAAGTGCTGGCCGAGTTGGATCGAGGTCTTCAGGCCGCGATGGCCGGAGGCCATAAAGTTGAACTGCGCGGCGCGCATCTCCGACGGCGTAATCAGGCTGACCAGCCCCCCACCGGGAGGGGGGCCGAAAGTGGTTTTGACGTTGCTGTCTTTCTTTTCGCCGTGCATGACCATGAACGTAGAGGACGGATCGGGATCGGTGATTGAGGTGAGCGAGCCGAGCTCATCGTCGGTGCGAATCCTGCCATCGGGGTCGACTGCACGGAAGGTGATGCTGCCACGAAAGCCGAGGTCCGGCGTGATGGTGCCGGTCATGACGAAGGTGCCTTCGAGATCCGCGAATTTGCCGTAGCCTTGCATCAGATTGCCAACTCCGGCGGCAAACAGGAGGGGGCGGCCGTGGATCATCACGGGGTAAGTGCGGCCGATTCCATAGGCATCGAAAGCGTTGGCGTCGCGCGCCTGGTTGCCGAACTCGAAGCGGCAGTCGAGCATATTGAAGCGTTGCGAGTACCACGGATCGAAGATACCCGGTGGCGGATTCTGTCCCGGTGTCCAGGCAAGGCCGGTGGCGCTGAAGAGCCAGCGCGCGCGGTATCGGCCCGAGGATTCGCCGACACTCTGCGTGACGCCGACGCCCATATCCACCGAGGGCATGTGGATGGTAGAGTCGAAACGCCGGAGATCGCAGAGAATGTCGAGTCCATACCCGCCGTCGATCCCGAAGAAGTCCTCGGGATGTCCCGGTATCAGAGTGGCGGTCTCGAGGTGCCCGGGGACGGGGGTCGCGTAGGTGTTGAAGTCCGCCGTCTGATTCAGCAGATGCTGCACGAGATCATAAGGATAAGTCTCGTGGTTGACATCCGGTAGCGTGGGTGATTTTCCGTCGGCGGGTGCGGCTGGCGTAACTGTGGTTGAACTCATCGATTATACCTCATCAGCTTCTACCCAAGGTTACTAGCGGCCCGATATTTTTTGGAAGGATCGTTCACGCGAACGACGTACATCGTGACGATCGCGTGCGGAGCGACACCGACTACGGAGTTGTCGGTCATCAGACCTTCAACGCCAGCGAAATCGCCTTTCCCGTTGAGCACGGGTCCGAACGCGCCGAACCGGAGAGCCTGCTGTCCCGGAGCGCCCACGAGTTTCAGATTGAACGTGCGGCCTTCGGAACCGTCGGCATCGAAGCTTCCGATACTATGGCCGTTGTCGTCGAGAAAGGTGTAAACGTTGTAGCTTTTGAACGGGATCGGCGCGACGTCCGTTCCCGGAGCGCCGGGATTAAAGAGGTTGAACGCGATCTGCGACGACATTTTGCCGACCACTGGACCGACCTCCCTCGAACTACGGATGCCCTGCTCGCCTCGTGCGGCGCAGTCGATGTCGAGAGTGCGGAGCTGCTGCGTCACGTCGAGGCCGTTCACCTGTCCGTCAGGGCCGAAGCTGTAGGCGGTGTGCTGATTCGGGTCGCGCTTCTGACCGCGGAAGAGCAGGTAAGTTACGCCGGGCTCGGGATCTTCAGAGGCTTCGATGGAGGGCAGCGGGTTTTCGGTCTGAAGCCGCTCTTCAGGATCCATGACGCGAATCAAGAGGCTGCCCCGGAATCCCGAGTCGGGCGAAAGAGTTCCGACGTAGGTGTAGGTGCCTTCGAGATTGTGGAAGCGTCCGAAGCCGCGCAACAGGGTGCAGGTTGCAGCTACCAGCAATTTCGACCTGCCCCCTTCGAGCGATGGGAAGGTCTTCCCTGTACCAAAGCCTTCGAAGCCATCGTGGCCGCCCTCGAAGGTACACTTGCCGTTGAGTATGACGAACCGTTGCGCCCGGGACGGGTCGAGCGCCGTTGGAGGAGGCTCGCGGCCAGGCACGGCGACGAAGTTGTCGGGAATGAACACCCAGCGCGAATCGAACTGGCCGACGCGCCCGCCGGTGCGGTTCGAGGCGAGGAATCCTCGCGACGACGAAGGGCCACGCATCCGGATTTCGAAGCGCCTGAGCTGCTCGCTGATGGTTATGCCGGTGATGCTCCCCGATTGGGAGATCGGGGCGTTACCGGTTTCGTTGGGCACCGAATACAGGTTGAAATATCCAGCCTGATCCAGCAGGTACTGGACAATCTCAAACGGATACGTCTGAGCGTTGATATCCGGGAGCGCTGGACGCTCGCCCGGCTGGGTGCTTGCGGTCTCCGGCGCCGTGCTACTCATAGAGTGACCACCTTGTTAATCATTTTGAGAACGGGCCCTGCGAAGTGGACGTGCCCCTTGTCGTAATCGAAGTTGAGGTGCATCGCATAGACCTGGAAGCTCGGGGCGCCATCTTCACTTCCTAGGAAGTCGACCGAGCATACGAGCTGATTTTGAACCGTGGGGAGCATGTCCAGCGTCATGAGCTCGTTGACCCAGAAGAGCTTGTCGCCATCGAATTCGTAAGCGAACGAGCGCATTTCGTTGCGGTGGTTGTCATAAAACGACGCCCAACTCGCAATACCAGTCTCTTTGGTGTAAGTGTTGAAAGTGAGATCGACGGTATTCCGGGTGAGCTCGGCGCCGAGCGATTCTGGGTCTACATACCCGGAGTTTGAACCGGTAATTTTCTGCACGAAGCGTCCGTTGACTTCGCGTACGGGACCCCAGATGCTATGGGTCGGCGGCGCGGGTACTTCCACGAGTGTCTTGTCCGGCTGCGGCACATAGAGACGAAGGTCGCCGAGGGCCGGGCCGGTGAAGCGGTCGAAGGATTCGCGATGAAACGGAGCTTTAGGATTGGCGAACGCTTTGGCTAACACGCGGGCATGTACCACAGGGCCTTGCAGCTTACCGTCCGTACGGTGGTCATTGAAGATCTTGGCGATATCGTCAGCAAAGGAGTCCGCGTTCCCGTTGAACTTTCGACGCCAGTTCGCAAATGTGTCGCGGCACAGCATGCACCGGTTGAACAGCTCGGTGTAGATTCCGAGCTGCATCACATCGGTGCTGGTGAACCGGCTGGCGACGTCGCTCGCGCCGACACTGGAGGGGACCGACACCGGTTTGGCTCCTCCACTGGCTTGTGGACCGGCAGGAGTCGTGGGGGCAGATGCGGCGCCGAAGGATCCGGATCCACTAGCAGGCGCGAAGATTTGTCTTAACAGCATAGTTCTCAAGCTCCTTTATTGGCAGTGCAATCGGCTACGGATGTCCTGAAGCGTCCTGACCTGGTTTTCGTGAAATTTCAGGGGCTCTCTGGGCCATCGATTGGAGACAACGAAATAAACCCGCAGGTATTGGAGATCACGCCGAGCGCGAACCGGCGCGGCGGGTTGCGCAGCATTGTTATTAGTGGAATTGTTACCTACACTGGGAGGCTGCGGATCAGTGGCGATATCCGGGGGCGCAAGGCGTTGGGTTTGAGCTGCTGGACTGGTAGCAGCGGACTTAGCCTGCGATGTGGATAGGGCCTGGCGGGTTTGGTCAACCCATTCTCCAAGCGTGGTCAGTTGTTTTTGAAGCAGAGTGCCCAGCTTGGCACGGAGATCGGTGATTTGTTCGCGCACGGTGCCCGAAGCGGCGGGCTGAACAAACCGGTCGTTCAGATTTTGTATCGATGCGGCGATCCACGTGTCGAACTCTTGGAGTTGATCCAACAGAGTCTGGGTGTCAACCCGGGCGGACGTTGACGTGCCCCCGGTCAGTTCATTCAGTGTGGTGGTGGCTTGCCCGGCCCAACTCGCCATTTTCTTGAACTTATCCTGCGTGACGCAAGCCTGTTGTTTACGGGCTATTTCATCGCGATCCATGCGCGCAGACAAACGGTCGAGTTGGTCCTGCACACCGGGCGGAAGCGCGGGCGCGTACTTAAGCGACTGCAGGTAGCGCGCGATCATCCACGCGGTGAATGCGTCACCGGACATTCTCTCGGTGACAATCACGGTCCCCTCGTCAACGACGTCCTCGTTCCCGCGTTCCAGGGTAACGATGGTGTAGGCGACCAGTTTCACCATATCGTCCTCGAGACTGTCGTTGGCTAACGACATGAATCAGCCTCGGCCGGCAGCGGCCCGATAACGTCCGTCGGGATCGAAGATTCGGCCGACGTACCAGTTCGAGATCACATGATCGTCCGGGGGCATATGGAAAACGGAGCCTGATGCGCCATAGAGCATCCCTTGAACTCCAGCAAAGATTCCTTTGCCGACGACGATGTGTCCGAAGAATCCGAAACGAAGCGCGGGTTCCTGGGGCGCTGCCGGAAGGCGGACGTCGAACCGCCTACCTTCGAGTACGTTTACGACCAGCGAACCGACCACTTGGCCGCCGGACTCCTTGAAGAGGTATTCACTAACGCCTTCGAACTGGAAGGGATTGAGGGCAGTCCCGGTGGGAGGCGCGTTGGGGATGGAACCTTTTCCGAAACCGATTTCACGCGCGATCACTTCGCCCGGAGCGAGGTCCAGCGCCCGGAAGCCGCTTCCGTCGTTGAGCGTACAGCCGGTGACGACGCGGCGGATATCGACCGGAATGTTGAGTCCGCGCACCTGACCTGCCGGATCGAGACTGAAGCTGTTTTCCTGATCGGCTGATTTGCCCTTCTGGCCGATGTATGTCAGGTAGGTCACCCCCGGGACTGGATCGGTTGTGCGTTGAATGGGGGGAAGGCTGCCGGCAGTGCGAAGTTTGTTTTGCGAATCGAGCAGCCGGATCATGATGTGCCCGTCGAATCCACGCTCGGCGGAGATTTCACCGCACATGGTGAAGTTGCCTTCGTTCCCCCGAAACTGACCAAAGCCTTCCGTGACGTTGCCAATCGCGCAGGCGACAAGCTTGGGCGCTCCGCCCGTAAAGAACGGGAAAGTGCGGCCGGCGCCGAAGCTGCGAAATCCTGTTCCGTCACCGATGTGGACTTCGGTGTTCAACATGGTGAAGCGCTGAGATTTCGAGGGATCGAGACGGGTCGGCGGCGGCTGTTTCCCGGGGAGGGCCGAGAACGATTCCGGCATGAACCGCCAGTGGACATCGAGCCGTCCGAGGTTTTCTCCGATGGTGTTCACGGCGCGGATTCCAGAGGAATCCGGAGGACGCGTGTCGATGTCAAAGCGCCGTAGCAAGTGGCTGGCGCGAATGCCGGTGGACCGGCCGCCGCCGCTCGTCTGTCCATCTGGGATGACATACAAGTTGAAATTCGCGGCCTGATCGACGAGCTTCTGAATCCTGTCGTGGCTGGATTGATCCATGACAACCTCTGCTTTGCGATACGTGAGACGTTAAGACATGCCGCTCCTTAACAAGTGGCCTGACTCGAATGGTTGCGGAATAACTCGGCGCCGCCAAGGCGCCGCTTAAGACTATTGAGGCGCCGACTTCGGAGCCGCAGGAGCCGCAGGCGACTGAACCTGAGGCGGTTGAAGCCCCAGCCTGCAGAGACAATCCCGGATGTCGTGAAGAACGTCGATCTGTTCCTCTTCGAATTTGAACCTCTCGCGAGGGAATCGATCAAGGACCTCGTAGTAGACTCGGAGATACTTCTTGTCTTGATGATCAAGGTCGGGTTGCTTGTTCTGAATGAACTCGGCGATCTTCCACGCGGTGAAAGCCGTGGCATCCATGTTGTCGTGAACGAGCGACTCACCATCGTCAAGCACTCTCTCGTACCGGCGCTTCACGAGTAAAATCTTATAGCGCACGAGCTTTAGCATGTCATCATGTAGATCTTTATTCACGGTATGTTGCTCCTTCGGGTTAGTTGCGGCGGGCGCGGTCGGCGCTCCGCTGGTTATCGGGTTCGAAGGTCCAGTGGCCGAGGCATCGCTTTGCGCCGGCTCGGTTCCCTCGGTTATATTTCGTTGCACTACAGCATCGCGAGTCGGGGCCGGCCACCGCTCCACGGCGCCGAACACTGCATTGATGCCCTCTTCGGCTAAGCGCTGCAGCCCCTCCATAGTCTTGACCACCATTTGCATGCTTAAAACCATTGCGGCAAATGGCAGTCTTATCCATACGCTGATGGCGCCCGTCACAAGTGGCTCACCACCTTCAACAAAAGCGCTCCCAAAATCAGGAACAAAATCACGCCGGCACGCTCTACTTGCGGGTGAGGCGCCCCGTAGCGTTCTGTCAAGATAGCCACCGTGGCGAGCATGAGCGTGATCGAAATGGCCAGAGACGAAACTTCGCGTGAACCCGACCCTGTCGAAGCCGCCCGAACCTTGAAACTCGAACGGTGGTCTCCGGCAAACGTGAGCGCGCGATCCATCTTTTGCGGGAAGTTCATGGCCATCGACAGATACTGATCCGCGCGCTCATATATTTGGTTGGGGGCCGCCATTTCCCGGAAATCGGAAGTGGCAGCGATCAAGCGGAATTCCTGGAAAGCTTCGGCAAAGTAGTCGCGCTCCGGCGCCAGCATCCGAGCGTAGGAAGCGGTCTGGCAGACGCCCCGGTAAAACGAAACCAAGTGCGGTTTTGGAGTGAAGCCGATTTCGCCTGCCAAGCGAAACTGCGTGAGCAGGTGCTCTGCAAAGAATTCGCGACCGTCCGCAGTGTCCCAGCAGCCGTCGCGAAACGGCACCACTTGGCGGAAGCGCTGGTAGATTTCTTTCCCCGAGCCGGCCTTCCGCGCCGTCTTGAGATGCCGCATCAAAGCCTCGCAAGCTCGGTCCGATTCCTGGTTGGAGACGGCGGTCAGGTATTCCCACAGGTCGATCTGAGCGTCTTCGGGAAGGGTCCCAAAGCTTGCGGGCGAAACGGCGATCCCCGGGCCCGAGCGAATGGCGATGTCATCGGTCCGGAAGTCGAGCGGGAAGATACGGCCGGTCAAGGCCTGGCGCAACCAAGATGTACAGAAAAGCCGGGCAGTCTCACCGCGCTGCCACTCGCTCGGGATAACACCGATTGGGCATGCGGGGACGAGGACGAAGGCGTTTTGGGCGCGCAGCTTCGGATGTGCAAGAGGAACCTCGAAGGTTCCAAGCTCGTCCGCATCCTGAGCGAGCGAGTCAAGACCGGTTGCTTCGTTCAGGAGGTCGAGACGCCGCAGGAACGCAATTCGGAAGTCTTCCATGATGGCATCAAATGCGACCGCGGATGGGAACGCGGGAGCCAGCAACGACAGCAGCGGCAGATCTTCGAGCCATCCAGCAACGCGTGGATGAACGATCTTGATCACCACAGGCGTGGAGTCCTCAAGTAGCGCACGGTGGCACTCGGTGATTCGGGTGATATCGAACGGCTGCGGGTCCACTTCGGAAAAGCGGTAGCTCGCGAATTCACGTTTGAGTACGGCCGCGAACTCGGCGAAGCTGCTGGGCGGACCAATGTCGTTGATTTCGGCGAGGCGCACACATTCATCAGCGCGCAGAAGGTCGGGTCGGGAAGCCAGATACAAGCCAAAGCTGGGGAAGATGTCACCCAGATCTTCCAGTACCATGCGCAACCGATTGGCTTCACGCGTTCCGGAAAGCCGTTCGCGCGGGAAACCGGCGGCGGCAACGCGCTTCTCCACAGCCTTGCGCTGCCGAGATGCTGTTTTCACGGCGGTCAACATAGTTTGGCGCTCAGCTCCTCGAAAGGCTGGTAGCGAAAGATTTCTTCCAGGTTGCCGTTATAGCAGCAATTCACGTACTTGCAAGCCAGTCCCGCGGTGCGCTGCCAAAGATCCTCTACAGAGTGAGGCGGCTGGTAGCGGCAGAACTCAGCGATGTAGAGGTCGCCTGGCGTGATGTCACCGGCCATCAGCAGCACTGAAAGAACACCATCGATGAACGCGTCGTCGCGGACCAAATGGCTGCCGCGTCGGCGGAGCAGATCGGCGAGGATGGCAGGCTGGCGGATATTCACGATAGTGTTGGCCCAGGCGAGTCCGGCGATGGCGTTGCGGCGGGCCAGTTCGTCGGGAGCGTCGGTTTCGACGGAGAGCCAAGGTGAATAGACGCCCGGAACGAAGTGGATGGGCAGGAAGTAAAGCGCGCGGCCGGCGCCATGCCAGAAGTAAAGGCGAGCGCCTTCGTTGATGCGGCGCAATTGCCGGTCCACGATGGGAACCATCTGGGAGTGCCAGGTGCGCGTCACGAGCCCAAGCGATTCCCAGGCAGCGCCCGTATATCCAGGCCGGGAGTTGTCGACACAGAGGGCGACGAATTTTTCGAGCGTGCGGCGGATTTCACCAGGGGTACTATACGGGGTTATGGTCTTCATCAGCTGTTCCGCAAATGCCAAACCGATACCGGCGTGAAGCATTGTCAGCGCTTTAACAGGGATTTCACCTGTGTTGGCCTCGAGAAGCATTCCGGTGGGTTGCTGCGGACCGCCGAAGGCTGCCGCGTAATCGTGACCAAGACCCTCGACCGCCCAAAGGTCCGGATACTGCCCAAGAGCGTATGCACGCGTGAGGAGCGGAGCAAGTTCGAATTTGCCCTGGGGTTCCTGGAGCGTGTCATGGACATGTTTGACGAGATTGTAGACCTCGTAGTTGTTTTGAAACTCCTGGATGGCCAGGCGCTGGGGCTCGCCGGGCACCAACACGCGCAGCGCGTCTGTCGTGCGTTCGGCGATGTTGGAGCCCAATCGGTTGATATATTGCGGCCGAAACGCCTGCAGAGTTGCGACATCGAAGAAGAAGTTCAAGAAACCCTGCTGCACTTCGTCGCCAACCTGAAAGCCTGCCCAAGTCAGGTCTCCCAGACGGTCCTCGATCGCCTGGGTTACGTTATAGAGCGCGGCATTCAGTTCGCTACTGGCGGTTGGCATACGCAGCCTAGCGGGGCATCGGCCCCCATCCCTCGTCTGCCTGGTTTTGTGGCTCTGCAGGAGGCTGCTGCGTGGAACCAGCCGACGGACGAGGTGGCGCGGAACCGCTTGGCCGTGCCGCGCTGGCGGGTCCGGTCGATGACTGGCCGTTCCCGGCGGGCGAAAAGGCGTGGCGGACAGTATCGGTACCGCGGTTCATCATCTCTGCGCCCTTGCGGATAAGACCGCCGGCATCGCAACCGCCCATCAGCGGTGCGAACATCATGTCGATCATCTGTTTCTGCATTTGGTCGCCAGCGTGAAAAGTCTGGCGGAGACCATCGCCCAACTCGTTCGCCGTGGCAGCAGTAACATGGTCGAACGCTTCCTTTGCGGGATTCGGTTGCCCGGGCTTGGACGGGGTGACCAAGTTCACGATCTGCTGCACGCCGAACATCGACATTGCCCAGCCGTAGCTGAACAGAGATCTCGTCAATTCACGCATTTCTTTGCTCCTTACCAATGCCGGTGAGGCTGCCTAGGGAATGCAGGATCTTCCCAGCGAGTGAGACGGCGAACAGGGCTTCCGCCGTGAATAGATTGATGCCGAGCCGGGGTTCTTCCCGGCCGGTAACCAGCACGCACGCAGCGGCGAATAACGCGCTGCACAGATAGATTGTTTGACGGCCCGCGGGAGGCGCGCCGCCGAAATTGAGCGCTTCGACTTTCAACTCACCGTTCATGACGCGGTCGATGAAACTTGCCGCCCGGAGCGCGCCTGTCTGGGCTAATCGGCCGCCGGACAGGGCGAAGCCGGATAAAGTTTCGTAAGTCAGCAGGGTGCGCCGCGCGTGCCACTTGAGGTAGCGATCGCAGGCGTTTTCGAGATATCGGCCGACATCAAACGAAGGGGCGAAGCGGGTGATCAGACCATCAATGGCGATGGCGGAGCGGATGTACTTGATGACGTCACGCTCGGGCCAGACACCGGTCTGACGCGACAGGCGAAGCATATCCAGCATTACTAGCGTGAAGTTCTTGCGTAAACGCCGCTCCTTGCGCTCCACTTGATACCACTCTTTCGAGAATCGCAGTAAACCTTGGCGGAATAATTCCGGGTTTGAGCGGTCGTCCATTGATGATACCCGGAAGAATGCTTCGCACATGGCGTCGACGTCCCCGCGCGTATATGCAAGAGTTAACGCGATCAGGTTGCGGCGGGAGTAAGCGCTGATGGTCCCGGTGATCCCGAAGTCTATGTAGCCTACCACGTTGCCGGGCAGAATCATCAGGTTTGCAGGGTGCAGGTCGGCGTGGAACATCCCGTGCCGAAAGACGTCGCCTAGGAAGTTGTCGATGATACGGGAGGCAACTACATGCGAATCGAAACCGCGTGAATCGAGTTGCTCGATGGTGGCGCAATCGTCCCGCTCGAGTGCGCGGAGGTAGCCCAGCACCGTGACGCCGTCTAGAAATTCCATTACCAGCAGCCGGCGGGTGGTGAGGTCCCACCAGATCTCTGGCACGTGCTCCTGGAGGTTGGCCTCGCAATTACGGCGGAGCTGCCGGGCGTAGCGGGCTTCCTGCCGGTAATCCAACTCCTCGCGAGTCCAGGCGACGAACTCGCTCATCGGCTCTATCATCCAGTAGAAGAATTTGAGGCGGAGTCGACGAATGAGCTTGACGCAAGCGCTCATGAGCCATATGTCACCGGCGAAATCTTTCTCCACCGTTGGCCGCTGGACTTTGACCGCTAACTTCTTGCCAAGTAGGGTGGCGATGTGAACCTGGCCGATGGAAGCAGCTGCCATGGGGCTCCGCTCAAAGGTATCGAAGATATCGTCAGGGGCCCGGCCAAGTTCTTCGCGGAAGGTGCGTTCCACATCTTCGAACGAAAACGGAGGAACACGATCCAGAAGATTGAAGAGCGCGTTGCAGTATTCGATCGAGAGGATATCCGGCTGCAACGCCAGCATTTGCCCGAACTTGAGAAATGACCCGCCCAGCTCTTCGAAGGCCATTCGGAGCCGTTCCGGTCCAGGGATGTCGCGGCGCCATACACACCCATAGCCATGTCGAATGGCCACCGACACGATGTGAAGCAAGCGGAGAGTGAGGGCTCTTACCATCGTCTGTGTGTGCAGGAGCGCAAAACCACACTCAAGAACGCGGACCACCCACGCTCCCTGAGTCATCACGTCGACTCAGCAAATAGACAACGACCAGTATTTTATTTGCAGAACGATGTGTCGCCCACAGGTCCGGTGTTCTTCACGCTTCCCCTTGTATCTGAAGACGCTACTAGGCTTTCGGGAAATTCGGGCTCTTCGTTACTTGCCGGGCCTGATAGACGTGGCGACGCGCGTGCGCGGCGGTAAGGCGCATTTTTTGTCCGAGCGGGAGCTTAAAGGGACCCACAGGTGCGGGCGCCTTGGCTTTGGCCAAGTCGACGCCTGCCACCTTTTTGTACGCCTGGATCACGCAATCTTGAGTGTCCTGAAACTTAAGAATGATCTGGTCTCCCTTGAAGCTCTGCGCAGGCTGAAAAATAGCCTTCGCCTTGGCCTTTTGCTTGGGTGGAGGCTCGACGGAGTTGACGAACCATTTACTGATAGCGCCATACTCGAATGGACCATCGGAGAGCAGATTGCGGTTCCGGGCATCCTGGGCGGATTTGGAAACGGTCTCCATGTCTGCGATGGCTGCTTTAACGAGATGGTCCAGACACTGTGCGATAGACCACTCTGAGGGGTCCGGTCTCCAGTTCAATTGCGTGTCCGATAGCCCGCTGGTCAGAAGAGCTACGTCCTGCTGAACAGCCGCTATTTGATTTGCAATATCCTGAATATCCGGAACCATTTCGCGAGATTCGCTTTTGTTGGACATGGGTCTAATCCTTGTTTCCTTCCACTCGATCAGGAGAATTGTAGCCGAAAGTTCGACATCTTTATTAGACCGTTGGCGGAAGGAATTTGCAGCGTTAGGGGACGATCCACTCGGCTTGCCCCGTGCGAAGATTGACAACGTAAGCGCCCTTGGAGGCGAAGCGTTGGCCGGGACCGAGGCTCAGTGCGGGAAACACGCCGGCGCCCGCGTTGCCGGAAAGTTCGTGTTCTACACATTCAATCAAATAGGCTCGGGAAAAGCGTTCGGCCATGTGGGTAACGGACTCGTTCAAAACATTCAAAGCAAAATAGGTATTGAGCTGGATGGATTCGGGTCCGGGTTCGACGCGGCGGGCGCGGAGCCAGGAAATGGCGTGAAAGATGGACGGGTCCTCGTGCTGCGGAACGGCGTAGGTCTGAAGCCAGAGGACGTTACCGTGCAGGTTGACGCTCTCGGCGCGTATCATAAAACTTCCTGATACTACCGTCGTGCGAGACTCCGGGATGAGGTTGGGATCGCCGAGCCAGGCGACAAGGATCGGAGCGTTGGAATCGACGAGTTCGCCGCCCGCTTCACGCACCGCGTTGCGGAAGGCCTGGGCGGCGATGCGGCCAATTTCGCTGTCGGCCGCAGTTTGCGTGATGCGGAAACCGGCCCCTAAGTGGTTACGCAGGAATCGCGCGAGCGCGCGGGCTTCGAGAGTCACACCCTGGGAGAAGTACAGCGAGAAGTCGCCGGGCGGGTCGGGTACTGGGAAATTAGTGTTTGGGAATAAACAAGGGGTTTGGGTGCGTTCGCAGAAATCGTGAATCGGCCGCCAACTTCCGGGCACCAGCCCGCTGACCAGCGCGAAGACGGGTTGGTCTTGACCCATGCGGTCAAGTTGTTGCGGCCACGTTTCTGGGGGACCATCGAGGATCCATTTGTGCAGCACCCACTTGCGCCTCGCGCCGGCGAAGTCGTCCTTGTACCACGGAGAATGGCCGGGACGCAGGATTTCGCGGGCGACGTCCGCGTTCTTCCACTGGAAGTAAGCTTCGATGACATCCAGCATCGCTTTGCGTTCCTGAACATCTGCGGAGGCGGAGACGACGGTGGCGAAGTGAATCTCGGATTCGTCGACGCCGGGGCCGTTCGCACCTAGTGTCCGGAGATAACCGATGAGATCCAGCACCGCGGAATCGGAAAGGTCGTAACGTGGCATGATGGGATCGAGAACTCGACCGGAACTGTCTTTACCCGCGCGCAGCGCGATCGCGAGCGTTTCCCCTGAGTAGGCGGGCCGCGTCCTGGGAATGCGCGCGCGAGAGTGGAACTGGTTGGGTTGGTCCTCTAGGTAGATCGCGTCGATGTACTCGGCGCGTGAACCCGGGCTGGAGTGGAAGAGAACGGGTCCGGTAATAGGGGGCACCCAGACTCCGCCTTCGATGGCACCGTAGCCGCTGGGCCGATGGCAATGGACGCAGGCGACGGCCAGGCCACTCAACGGTTCACCGCCGAAGGCGATAGCCGCGACCCCTTCGCCATTGGTGTATATTCGACGCCCTGCCCGGAGTTCGGTAGCGAGTTCCATAGCAAGTTTCGCGGCGGGGACGAGCCCGTCAATGCGGGTCCAGGCGCCCGTCGGAGACCGCAGGAACGTCACCGGGTCGTGCGCCATTTTGTTGGAGTGGTAAACGTCGAAAGCGCGTTCGATCCGGATTATGTCGTCCTGGCGGCCCGTGAGGAACAACCAGTCCTGGCCAGCACCGACGGATCGGGCGTATTCTTTGAGCCGTGCGGGTGTGTCGAATTCCGGGTCAATCGAAATGGTGATCAGATGAACACGCCTCGGACCGAGGCGCTTTTGTAGTGCGGCGAAAGTCCGTGTCATCACCGGACAGACCGTCGTGCAGGAGGTGAAGACGAACTGGACGAGCGTGCTGCCATCCCGATTCGCGACCGAGGGAAAGCGATGGCTGATGTTGTGATGATCGATGACCGGTAAGTCGGGCAGGGCGACATCGACGGTCGTCCGCGTGGCAGCCATCGTGGCGAGCGAGAACGCGAGCCCGAGCAGCAATCGTGCTCCGTTAGTGGATCGAAAAGACTGCGACATCGTGGTGGATGGGATCGAATTGATAGAAGCGCAGGCGGCGGGAGGGATCGTAGTTGTACGTGATCTCCACTTTATAGCGGCCGAGAGCCCCGGTCGTTGGGTTTGCAGGCGGCACCATCACCATGAACGGCTGGCCACCCGATGTCATTGGGATGTTTATCCACCAATGGTCGCGGCCGAAGGTGAACCAGCAGCCCGATCCGCCGAGCTTCGCCGAGGATTTGAACTGGTTCTCCCAGCCACGCGCGCCGCCGAAATCGACATTCTGGTAGCCGTGCTCGAAGTAATCGGCGTTGTAGAGGGAAATCCTGAGCGTGGTTCCGCGGTGGCTCCATTTGGGGAAATCCATGCGTCTGCCGTCGGAGAATTCCGCATAGATGGTGTTGTTTGCGTAAAGGAGTGTGAGGTCGGAGTCAGGGTCAGCTTTGATCGTCGGATCGCTGGGCAGGCGGGTACGGTCACGCCAGTCGAGGTAGGCTTCTCGCGCGTCGCCTATATCTTTCTGCACCTTGGATCGTTTGTCGGGATCGGCGCCGTTGATACCATCTCGGGCGCCCTTGAATTTGGTCCACATGATCTTTTCGGGAGCCTTGTCGCCGATCTTCGCGATGGCAGCATCCTTGTTGGCCGACGGGTTGGTACCGAATACTGACTGTTCCCACTCAACCAACGTTTTTCCGCTCGGGTTCGGCGGTACCCGCTTGGTCGCATTTTCCGAGACCTGAACACGGGGAGGATGCATGCGCCAACCCCAAGTGTAGGTGAGATTGTAATACTTGCCAGGCGCCATCTTGATCTTGAAGACAGTACGAGTTCCTTCCTCCATATTGAAGTAGCTTTGATCCATCGCGATGTGCGGCATGGGAGGGTTCGGCGCAGAGAGCGACGGATCATCAAAGTACATGACGTAGGGCGAGAAATCGTCGTGCCCGCGATTTAAGACGTCGACCGAGTAGGTAATGGTCCAGGGAACATTGGCCACGGCAGTAGGATCGATGAATGCGGTATCAGATTCAATGTGAGTGTCGAACCAGACTTGGTGTATATCCACGTTTCCCCCGATCACGTTGTTGTTCGTGTCGCGAATAGCCTGAACGGCTTTCCTTTTCTCGGGCCCTTTGTAGTGAAGGACCGGCAGTCCGCTGTAAGCGCGATTCGCGAGAGGATTGCCCTCGAGGATGTCGATCGCGCGCTGAAGTTGACGCGCCACGAAGGCATCGTCGGACGGACTCGACCGGGTTTGAGCGAATTTAGCGGCGATCAGTTCGAAGGCCTCCTCCAAGTCGTCGGTCGGAGAACGGGGATTGATTGCGGTGATGATAGGGTCGCCGTCGTGAAGGTTATAGGGGATGTTCGGCGTAGACGGCAGAGTGTTGGGCATTTCGACGCCCCTGCCATCGAACGCGTTGGTATAGACGTTGGGCAGGAAATTGGCACCCGGAGGATTGAGGAACGGATCCTGTTCGGCAAAGCAGCCTGTACCGGTGACCACTTTGGCGACCGAGACGCCACCTACCATACTGACCGTTACGGTCGATTGGGCGGGGCGGGGCTGAGGATGCGGATGTCCCGACGTGCCCGGGGTGGTCGGGATCATCGGGCAGGGGTTGCTCAAGGTCTGCTGCTGCGGGGAGGCGGTCGGAGCGAATACAGCAAAAAGCGGTAGTAGGATCAGCGGTGTGTACGAACAGATCTTCATGGTGTTGGTAACTCTCCTATAGCGGCGGAGGGCCCTTCCGTCGCGGAGCTGCGCTTGCGTCTTTGAGCGGACGAAGCCACCGGATGCGCTGCGCGATCATCTCCGGTTCGTTCATCCATGCCACGCTTCCCCACAGACCCGCAGCTTCATTTCCGTAGCGAATCAACGCTGCGGAGCAGTCATAGCCATCCCCGGAGTCATGATTGTGGGTCACTCCGCGGAAAAGCGATTCGTGAAGGGCGGACATTGTAGGCGGGTCTCCAGTGAGAAAGAGCCAACCTTCGCGGGCGCCGTATCGCTCGGCGAACTTGCGCAGAACGGCCGGGGTATCGAAGCCGGGATCGATAGTGAGCGAGTAAATGAATACTTCGCGGCCGAGGCTGGCGCCCAGGTGAGATTGGACTTCGGCGAGTTTAGAAACCGCCTGGCCTGAGTCGGGGTCGCGGGTGGACATGCAGTGGATAAGCACGGTTTTGCCGCGAAGCAGATCGTCATAGAAGAGCGCCCGGCGGTTGTCATGGGCGAGGACGACGAGGTTCGGAAAGTACCCGGAGTAAGGCCCGTTCTTTGGGCGCGTGCATTCCGCTTGCGATTCCGTACGGTTCTCGACCTGCTTAGCCATTTGAACTATTCTCCATGGTGGTGGTGTGGGCGGGACGCGGTTCGACGTGTGGAGTCTCAACTTCCTTGGCCGGCTTCGGTCCGATAAAGCCTTTGCCTGGTTCCACAATGTCCCAGCGGATCATCATGGCGTGGTCTTCATGAACGACGTTGTGGCAATGCATGACGTATTTGCCGAAGAAATCGGCCCAGCGCATATAGATTTTGATTTCGTCGTTGGGCAGAAGCGTAGTGATGTCTCTTCGGCGGCCGCCCATGAAGACCGGAACGGGATTGGCGACGCACACCTGCGGATTACAGGTAGTCACGGTCGAGGTCGTGGCGGCCGCCGTTGCCTCGGGTATCGGGCGGTATTCGTTGTGACGCCCGGCGCGGGATTGGATGGTCTGCTCGTCGATCGGCCGGCCGTTAACCTCGAGCAACAAGAACTCCGTGAAGTGGGAGTGGATCGGGTGAGCCCAATTCTTGCCGGTGTTCCGGAGAGTCCAGATCTCAGCCGATCCCTGCTCGATGCCGGCGTCAATCCGTGCAGGATCCATGATTCTTCCGTTAATCGTCCACAGACCGCCGTCGTAATCGAACGCCCATTCGCGGTGCTGCTTCACCAGGCTCATGTCGACCGGAGGGAGTTCGCGGAATCGAGTGGGAATGCAACTTCGATCGGGTCCGGCCGCGTCAGTGATATCGAAACGCATGATATCCTGGCCGACAGCGAGTAGGTCGCCGGATGGCCCTTTGCCGTTGGTCTGCTCCAGCCGGTTGCGCAGGTAGACATGGTCGCCCGCTCTAAATTGCGAAAAGTCGATTATGGCGTCGATGCGCTGGGCAACACTGAGGTACACGTTTTCGACGCAGACTGGCGCGGGCAGGAAGTTGCCGTCGCCGGTGACGATCACGAACGGGACCGGCTTATCGTCTCCGTTGGTTATGTAGAGCTGATAGAAACGCGATGGTCCGCCGTTAAGGATGCGGAAGCGGTATTTGCGCCGTTCTGCCACGAAAAAGGGCTGGATGACACGGTTGACCGTGTAGCGATCACCCAGGATACCGTCAGTATTAAACGGGTCGAAGATGACCTGACCGTTTTGATCGAACTGTATGTCATGCAGCAGCAGGGGCACATCGTACTTGCCGCTGGGAAGATGCCAGGCCTGAGGATCGGGATCGTTCTCGTCGCCCGAGTCCTGTTCGTCGAATAACAGGTAGAAGCCGGCGAGTCCAGCATAGACGTTTGCGGCCGTGAAATCTAGCCGGTGGTCGTGATACCAGAGGGTATGCAGCTTTTCACGGGGGTCGTTGTCGGCGGCGAAGTTACCATAGTGGTGATCCCAGAATTCTCCGGAATCGATCCAATTCATCGGATAGCCGTCGCTCTCCGACGCGGTGTGCGCATTGTGCAGGTGCGTCGTCGTGGAGGGCATCGCGAAGTTCACGTTTCCGGCGCCGATGATTGGCAGGTCGTTGAAGATACGCACCAGCACAGGCTCGCCGTACCGCGCAATGTAGGTGGGTCCTGGCGTTATGCCGTCCCAACCCCAGTTCCAGGTGCCGTTGCTGTAGGGCCGGTCCGGATGATAGACCTGCTTGAATTCCTGCTGGTGGACGGTGTAGAGCTTTTTCGGTAGGAACTCGTTGTAGCGTTGATGAGCGCGCTGATCGGGAGGAGGATCGAGGGTCAGGATGGGCTGCTTGATGGGTGGGATGCGCAGCGGAGCTACGAAGGGTCGAACGGGTGGGCTCGGCTTAGTCTGCAGAACAGGAGGCGCGCCGTCGGGTGGGCAGAGATAGTTGAGGAGATTCTGCTGCTGTGCGAAAGACCGTGGGGGTAGCGCGGCTGAACCCGCCAGCACTCCGAGTTTGAGAAGATCGCGCCTCCTATGAATGATGTGCAAGAAGACCCCCTAAAGCTGCATAAGAATACCGACTATAGACAATCGATGTTGCCTCATTTGCAAAGAACATCTGCACAGAACATCCCGAATCTGGGAATTCCGTATCCATGGCGGCCGCGCCCCGGCCACTACGTTGCTCGTGGCGGTTGGGCGAACACGAACGCGAATTGGGCGGCATACGTACCGTCTGGGCCGGCTGTAGCGCCGTGAGTCTGCTCGTCAATGTGATACACGCCGGCAACCTGGACCATGGATTCTCCGGTCAGCCAGCACGGAGAAATCGTTCCAAAGCCGGACAGTTTGCCGCCCGGGTTCGTACCGCCGATGAAAGTTTCACCTTGGGAGTCGGCAACGAATTTATTTCCGGATAGCCCATCTTCGCTACCCAGTGCGCCGAAACCAAGCATTTTGGTCATATCGGTGGGATCCGGTTTGGCAATCCAGATCGTATACACGCCGCGTGGGATGAGACCGCTCAGAGAAATGCCGACATGCGTGCCTTCGTGAAGGCACTTGGCTTCAATCGATCCGTTCACGCCCTTGAATTCGCCGAGGCTAATCTGGCGGCCGCCAGCGCTTTTCGGAGTGGTTATCGGGTTTCCTTTTCGGAATTCAAACAGCGGAGTATCGTCGGGCGTGGCGGGAGTGATCATGCCGCCCTTCGCGTCGCGGATTTCGTTCGGAAGGCGCATAAGACGAGGGAAGGTGAATGAGAAATGCGGCACGGAGATGTCGGCCGGTGCGTTCCCGCCGCTCGTGAAATGATAAATTCCGAGAATCTGGGCTATCGGCGCCTGCATGACCGTCATCAGGTCGTCAGCCAGATAGCACGGGCCGGTCTTTGAAATGAAAACTTCCGCTTGGCCGAACTGGTCGGTAGTGAGCAGGCTATCGTTGGGATCGTCGCTGGGGGCCGCCATGGTGGGCTGTCCGGTGGCGCTGATCATCGCGAGCGCGAGCGAATACTTGCTGTTCGGGACCAAACCGCCAAGTACCAGGAGAGAGCGGGTAACTGAATCCTCGCACTTTACGGAGATTCCTCCGTACGCGGCGTTGAATTCACCGGCATTGAGCGTGTGGCCGTCGGTTGCCGTCACAGGGCGTCCAGACGGATCGTAAACTGGCGTCAGCGGATCACTCGATTGATCGATTGGCGACCCACCCTGGTCGCGCACCGAACCCCATACAACACGCGGAAGGACTGGTGATTGCACACGAGATAGACAGTGGAATGAATCAAATTTGCTGGTGTCGCGCCAGACGCGCATCTATTTTCGGTCTCGGTCCTCTTTGTCGCCGCCCACGACGCGCGCAGAGAGCGCCAGGATTTCCCGGCAGCTTTCGCTCTGCGCCAAGTGCTTTTCCAGGGTCCGCACGGTCCAGCGGGGAAGACGAGCCGTCAGCGTAGGCCGCAAGTTCCTCGACTGTCGGGCATTTCACAGCGTCAGCGAATGTGCTCTGCTTGGCTGATTTATTCATGCCAGAACTGATGCTGCCCCAGTGCGGGAGCGTCCTCTTTTAGCAGCGAAATGATTGAAAACGAGCCGCACAAATCCCGGGCAATGACGTCGACACACTCGATGACAGCGGCCTCGCTTAAACCTTCGCCTCGAAGCAAAACAATTACCTGTTCGCGAAAACGCTTCAGCGCGCGTTCCACCTGGCGAGTCACGGTTGATTGGTGCACGCCGAGTAGTTTTGCGACATGGCCCAGTCGCAGGTTGTGTTCGTACCGCCACAATAAAATGAGGCATTCACGGTCGCTGAGGACCTCGCGAGCGCGATAGAGACAATCCTGTACCACTCTTCCATATCTACGCGCGCTGATTGTGGTTTCGATATTGAGGTGGGCTTCCTTGTCAACGATCTCGCGTACAGCGCTAAGCCGCAGGTCAGAGCTGAATCTGCGCAGTTTTTCGTTCGTCGATCTATTGCCGATGATGACGCGCAACCAGGTGGCGAGAGCGCTGCGGCCATCATATGAGCCGATGCGACTGTTGCCTGAGCGATCCGGCAGAAACAGATCAATGAAAATGTTTTCGGCTAACTCCAGGCCCTCGGTGGGCCCATGAATATAACGGCAAACGTCGTCCAGGTACTTACGGTAACGACTTCGGAAAACATTCCAGCTGCTGTCCGTGGGAACCGCGCAAGCCGATGCCAGGTACAAGTCGCACAAGTGAAGTTGCTTCACGAACTTGATGGTTTCCGCCTTCGACTGTCCTGGGATATGGCGATTGACTACGTCTTTGAGCCGCGCAACAAACTGTTGATTGGGTAAACCAAGATCACCATCAACTGCCTGCACGCTTTTCGCAGCGGATTCCGCCAAGACGACTAGCGCCGCGTCCAAGACCCGGCTCATTGTCATGCCTCCTTAGCTGGTGACTCGCCGACATTCATGCGCGAGGCGCACAGTCTAGCCGAATTTATAACTTTAAGCAAGATATTTTTGTTTCACGCATAGCCACAGTATTATTTGGATGTTGGCAGATCATCGCCGCATATTTTGATTCTTGAACTGTCTTTTTAGAAACACGAGATGCGGCCAATTGGAATGTCGATGGTGGCCGAGCGCGAGTGTCCGGTCCTGTTTCTTTCTGTCATTGGTCCGTGGGCTCTCACGATGCCGATCTTGTATCAGACGTTACAGCAAGCGCGGTCATTTCGCGGTTGGCCACGCGGATTCGGCAGAACAATTAGAAATCGGACGGCCGAACGGGCTGATGGAAAAGACCGGCAACGTCCGAGCTAATCAGTGGATTAAGATCGTGGAGGACAAAGGGATCGGGCGATGAGAGCACTGCTGGCAGGCGTCGGCGCGGGGGTTCTGGCTGTGGCTTTGCTGTTCTCCTGGAACAACGGAAGCAAAGCTGAAGAAATCGTACGTCACCGCAATCTCGGCAAAGCGTTTTACGAGAATCCGACTACTCAGGCCCTCGCGGTGGACGAGTTCCGCAAGGCGCTGGAGCTAGCGCCCGAATCGGCGCGGGAGCGGCTGAACTACGGGCTGGCGCTGCTCCACGCCGGCCAAACCGCGGAGGGTCTAAAGGAACTGGAGCAAGTTCAAAAACAGGACCCGGCGATTCCGCACACCTGGTTCAACTTGGGAATCGCATATAAGAAGGACTTGCAGTACGCCAAGGCGATCGTTCAGTTCGAGGGCCTGCTGAAACTGGAGCCTTCAGACCCGATCGGCCATTACAACCTCGGTGTGCTCCTGAAGCTCACTGGTAAGCCGGACCTCGCAGTGCCGCATTTTGAGGCGAGCGCTCGCCTGAATCCGAATCTGGCGGGTCCACATTTTCAGCTTTACAACATGTATCGCCAGACAGGACGAAAGGAGGAAGCGGATCTCGAACAGCAGGTGTTCCTGGAGATTAAGAAGCGAACCGCCGGCGCCGCGGTTTCGGAAGATCTCGACTGGAGCTTCTACTCGGAGGTTTACGAGACCATCGATCCGGCAGATGGCGGACCCGCGCCGCCGCCCAAAGAATTGAAATGGCGGAAAACCGCGATGGGCATGATCGCCGATCCGGCATCGGCTCAGATCGCGGTGCTGGACGTCGACGGTGATGGACGACCCGACCTGATCGTGTGGTCCTCGAAAGAGGTAAAAGTCTTCCGTAACGGAGCGGTGACGCCATCTGAATGCGGTCTCGGCGCCCTGACGGGAATCGTGTCGATTGCGCCAGGGGATTTCAACAATGACGGATTTGTCGACCTGGCGATAGTGACACGAGACGGTGCGTCGCTTTATGAGAATAACAACGGCATGTTCCGGAAGAGCCCGGTTTCGGTTCCCAGCGGCCGATATTCTCGCGCGCTGTGGCTCGACTACGATCACGACTACGATCTGGATCTGTTGCTGGTGGGCGCGAATTCGGTGTTACTGCGCAACAATGGCGCAGCCGGATTCAGCGATGAGACGGTCAGGTTTCCGTTTCGACAATGGGCCGCGACTGATGCGGTGGCCTTCGATTCTGTTCCCGACAGTAGCGGTGTGGACGTCCTTGTGACCTATGCCAATGCCCCCGCGGTTCTCTATCGCGATAAGCTAGCTGGGCGCTTTGTCGCCGAAGACTTACCATCGATTGCCGCCGGCGAGGCTGCTGTCACCGCCTATGACTTCAATCAGGACAGTTGGACGGATCTCGCGGTTGCGACTGCCAGTGGACTCCAACTGCTGCTTAATCAAAAAGGAACCTTCGGGCCGCCAGTGATGCTCGAGGGAAAGGGTCGTGCGATTTTTGCTGACTTCGAGAATCGCGGGCGGACCGACATTGTCCTCGGGTCGGCAATTTATCGGGCCACGGGTGGCGGGCGGTTCATTCGGCAGGCGATGCCCCAGGCAAATGTGGCCGCAGTCGAGAGCGTTCCGGTTCCTTCGGGCATGCCGGGCTTGGTGGTGGTTTCGTCCACCGGCGCCATCGAGCGTTGGACCAACGAAACACCGGTAATGAACCGGTGGCTGGATGTCACATTGAAGGGCGTGAAGAATCTTGCGCTCGCGCAGGGTGCGAAGGTCGAGGTAAAGGCGGCGGGTATTTATCAGAAACAGACCTACGCGGGAGTGCAACTGCATTTCGGACTTGGCACGCACGCGGTCACGGATACGGTCCGTATCACGTGGCCGAACGGGATGGTGCAGAACGAATTGAAGAAGCCGAGTGGGTCGCTTCTCGCGCTCAAAGAGGCGCCGCGTCTTTCCGGATCGTGTCCGATGATTTTCACCTGGAATGGCCGCGAATTTCAATTCGTAACGGATGTCTTGGGCGTCGCGCCATTAGGGGCGAGTTCAGGCGACGGCAAGTTCTTTCCGGTAGATCACGACGAGTATATTCAGATACCCGCGCAAGACCTGATCGCTAACGACAACGAATACGAGGTTCGGATCACTGAAGAGCTACGCGAAGTGTCCTACCTGGATCAGGTCCGCCTACTCGCGGTCGATCATCCGCGGGAACTGGAACTGTTCACGAACGATAAGTTCAAAGGCCCGCCCTTTCCGGAATTCCGTCTGTTTGGCGGACGGCGGCGGATCTATCCGGAGTCAGCGAAGGATGATAGAGGCCGTGATGTGCTATCTCGTCTAACACGCAAGGATGGGAAGTATCCGGATTCATTCCTGCGGAGATATGACGGTACCGCGCGTTTACATGGCCTGGATTTAGACTTCGGCCAAGCGGCGAAGGCGAATCGAGCCGTTTTGGTTCTGAATGGATGGGTAGATTGGGCGGACGGCAGCACGTTTCTTGCGGCGGCCCAGGAGCGGCCAGGCGGACTCGTCATGCCCTATCTGCAGGTCAAAGATGCGCGGGGCCAATGGCAGACCGTCATACAAGACATGGGCATCCCGTCGGGTAAGCCGAAGAGCATCGTGGTCGATTTGACGGGCAAGTTTCTGGCCGCCTCGCGCGAGGTGCGCATCGTCACAGACCTGTGCGTCTACTGGGACGAAATCTTTTTGAGCGAGGATTTGGATCAACAGGTCAACGTGATGACGCCGGCGAGACTCAAGCACGCCGATCTTCACTTCCGGGGCTTCTCGCGGCCGCTAATTGATCCCGAACGAAAGCAGCCCGAGGGATTCGTTTATTCGGACGTTCAGCCGGTCTCGCAATGGAACCCGACGCAAGGTAGTTACACTCGTTACGGCGATGTGCGGGAGTTGGTTGACTCGCTCGATGATCGGATGGTGATCATGGGTTCGGGCGATGAGGTCACGCTTCACTTTGACGCAACCAGGCTCCCCAAAGTACGCGACGGCTGGCGACGCGAGTTCCTCCTATTTGTTGACGGCTGGGCGAAAGATGCTGACGCCAACACCGCTTATTCGCAGTCTGTTGAACCGCTGCCATTCCACGCTATGAGTGCGTATCCGTATCCGGCGGCAGAGCACTATCCGGATGATCCTTTGCACCAGGAGTACCGAAAGCAGTTCCTTACGCGGCCGGCGTTGAAACTTCTTCGCCCGCTCACCGATTAAACAGGAGAAATCACGTGCCAGCTTCACCAATCAACGGTTGCATTACCCCAGAGAAGATTCGTAGCGAGATCAAGCGGTTGATCGCCGAAGTAACCGAGAGGTCGCCTGAAGAAATTTCTGATACCGCATTGTTCGGAGAGGAATTGGGCGTCGATTCGTTGATGGCTATGGAAATCATGGTAGACATCGACAAGAAATTTCATATCGACATCCCAGAAGAAGAGTTCGAAAAGATCAAGAATGTGGACGATGCCGTGGCCATCGTGCGCCACTTCCTACCGGAAGAAGCCCAGCCGGCGGTCGCCTAGAAGAGAAGTGATGCGGGTTGCGGTCACGGGTATCGGGATGGTGACGCCGATCGGCTCCGGTCGCGCGCTTTTTTGGGATGCGCTGCTCAGGGGCGCATCGGGCGTCGGGTGCGTGTCTTCGTTCGACACGTCGGCTTTCCCGGTTCACGTGGGCGCGGAGGTGCGCGATTTCCATCCCGAGGCGCATCTGCGAAACCTCGATCCCCGATGTGTCGGACGGGCGTCGCAATTTGCCGTGGCCGCCGCCCGGATGGCGCTCGACGATGCGGCGCTCAAGCCGGAGGATCTAAACTCAAGGCGGACGGGAGTCTCGATGGGTACGACTTCCGGCGAGCCGCTGTTCGTGGAACGGTACAACGATATCCGGAAAGCGGAAGGAGAGGAAGCGATTCCGGGAAGTATGCTGCCGCGATATCCGTGCCACGTGATTCCGACTCATGTCGCGATCGAGTTCGGCTTACGCGGTCCATGCCTCATGATTCCGACCGCCTGCGCGGCCGGAAATTATGCAATCGGCTATGGATACGACATGATTCGCCTCGGGCGCGCGGACCGGATGCTGTCGGGCGGGGCCGACGCATTTTCGCGAATCACCTACATGGGCTTCTCGAGACTCGGTGCGATCGCGCCGAAACGGTGCCAGCCGTTCGACCGCAATCGCAAGGGCATGATTCCGGGCGAAGGCGCCGCGGTGCTGGTGCTCGAATCGACCGACAGGGCCAGCGCACGCGGTGCAAAGATTTACGCCGAGATTCTGGGATACGGGTTAAGCTGCGATTCGCACCACATGACCGCCGCTCATCCGCAGGGTGATGGCGCGATTCGTGCGATGACGCGTGCCATGCGGGACAGCAGAATCGGGAAAGAGGATGTCGATTATATAAGCGCCCATGGCACCGGCACGCCGACCAACGATCGCGTGGAGACGATTGCGGTGCGGACGTTGTTCGCGGAACGCGCGTCGCGGATACCGATCAGCTCCGTAAAGTCGATGCTCGGGCACACGATGGGCGCAGCGAGTGCGATTGAGGCCGGAGTCTGCGCCATGGCGCTGGATACTGGCTGGGTGCCGGCCACGATGAACTTAGAGGAGGCTGATCCGGAGTGCGACCTCGATTATGTGCCCAACCGCGCCCGCAAAATCGACCCTCGGGTAGTGCTCAACAACGCATACGCATTCGGCGGCAACAACGCGTCCTTGTGCCTGGCACGCTACGAAGGATAAACGAAATGGTGAGGATCGTAGCAACAGCGGCAGGCGTGGTCTCACCCATCGGCATTGGGCTCGCTGAGTTCGCGTCGGCGCTGTATGGCGGGAAGAGTGGAGCAGCCGCGAGCGCGCGTTTTCCGGGCTTGGTCACCGCCGAAGTGAACGACTTCACGCCGCAAACGTGGCTCGGTAACAAGGGCATCCGGGTGCTCGACCGAACCGCGCGGTTGCTCGCCGTGGCGGCACATTTGGCTCTCACCGAAGGTGGGCTTCTGGAGGGCGGAGCTGAAAAAGGCGGCGACGAACTTGGTCTGGTGTGCGGAACGATGTTCGGCAGCATTCACAGCATCACCTCGTTCGATTGGAGCGGCATCACGGAAGGAACGAATTACGTCAATCCCGGGGAATTCCCGAACACCGTGATCAATTCCGCAGCCGGACAAGCAGCGATCAAACATGGGTTGCGCGGGATCAATTCAACCATCAGCGCCGGGCTGGCCTCGGGTCTGCACGCGATGCAGTACGGTGCTGATTGTCTGCGTTTCGGACGCGCGCGAGTAGTACTGGCGGGCGGGGCCGAGGAGTTGTGCGAGGAATCCGTGCTCGGGTTCCGCAAGAATGGGCTGGTCTCGTGTTCGGGGTCCGCGCGACCCTTCGCGCAAGGCCGCGATGGCATTGTACTCGGGGAAGGAGCGGCGTTGTGCGTCCTCGAGACGGAAGAGTCGGCGATCGCGCGGGGCAGAACGCCGTGGTTTGAGATTCGCGGTTTTGGCTGTACCCAGGATGCGCAAAGCATTCGGAGCTTCAACATGCGCGGCGATGGCGCGGCCGAGGCGATATGGCTGGCACTTCACGATGCATCGATCGAGCCGGCACAGGTGAATGGCGTGATTGCGTCGGCAAACGGAAGCAGAGCTGGAGACGGCATGGAAGCTCGTGCTCTCGAAAAGGTCTTTGGCGCGAGGGCGGGCGGCTTGGCCATCTGTGCCCCGAAAGGGGCCCTGGGCGAGTGGATGGGAGCTACCGGTGCTGCGTCCACAATAACGGCAGGCTTGGCGATGCGCGCGCACAAGATGCCGCCAACGGCGGGCTTCGAAGCGGGAGGACACGGCTTGCATATGTCCTCTAATGCCACACCCATCTCGGGCGAATACGCGCTGATCAATGCCTTCGGCTGTGACGGCAACAATGCATCCATGGTGATCCGGCAATGGAACAACTGACGGAATCCCAATTTTCCGCGGGCGATCTGCTGCCGCGCTTGAAAGACCAGGGCTACGATGCCGAGCGAGTGGCGCGCAGGCGGGCTTGGGTGGCGCAACGGACTGGGGCAACGCTGCAGCACACCGGCACTAACTCTTTCGACCCCCAGTCGATGCGCGGGAACATTGAGAACCCGATCGGGGTCGTGCAGGTTCCGCTCGGGGTGGCCGGCCCGGTACTGATACACGGGCAGCACGCAAATGGCCTGTTCTATGTCCCGATGGCAACCACCGAAGGCGCGCTGATTCGCAGCTATGAGCGAGGTATGGTCGCGCTGGCGCGGGCCGGCGGAGTGCAGGCCGCCGTGCTATCAGACGAGAACCAGACCGCGCCCTCCTTTTTTTTTCCGGATGTCGAGCGCGCCAGCGAGTTTTGTGCCTGGGCACCGGCGCAGTTTGCGGAGATGAAGATAGAGGCGGCGAAGACGACTCGGCATGGAGCTTTGCGCAACATCGCCTGCTATCAAGCCGGACGGCAAGTAATTGTGAACCTGGGCTTCTCAACAGGAGACGCGCAGGGCATGAACATGATCGTGAAAGCGACTGATGCGATATGCAGATGGATCGAGCGAAACTGTCCTGGCGCACGTTACCTGCTTTTCAGCGGAATGTGTTCTGAGAAGCGCGCGAGCGGTTTCCTGATGACGCGCGGCAAGGGTAAACGCGTAACTGCGGGCGCGATGCTGACGCACGACGTGCTGCGTCTGTACCTGCACGTTACGGCGGACCAATTGTTCCGCGTGTGGCAATCCACAGTAATGGGCCATTTGCAGGCTGGGGCAATCGGTTACAACGCGCACGCAGCGAACGGCTTGACCGCGATCTTCATCGCCACCGGACAAGACGTGGCGAACGTCGTTAACTCAGCATGTGCCGTGACCTGCTTTGAGCCGAACTCTGAGGGCCTGTATGTAAGCATTACACTTCCGGCGCTGTCTGTCGCCACGGTCGGCGGAGGTACCGCACTGCCTTCGCAAAGCGAGGCTCTGACGATCATGGATTGCCACGGAGCCGGGAAGGCAAAGAAACTCGCTGAGATCGTGGCTGCAACGCTGCTTGGCGGCGAGATTTCGATGGGAGCCGCAATTGGCGCGGGCGAGTTCGTCGACGCGCACGAACAGTACGGGAGGAATCGTCCCAAATGAGGACCATGTTCGTCACAGGCGGAAGCCGAGGAATCGGGAAGGCCATCGTGGAAGAGTTTGCCGAGGCCGGTTATGCAGTCGCGTTCACGTACGCAACCAACGAAGAGGCGGCCACTCACCTTGCCAAGTGTCTCCGTTCGCGCGGGCACAGCGTCGAGTCCTTTCGTGCCGACGTACGCGATTACGAGCGCGCTCGCGAAGTGATCAATCTCGCACAGCAGGCGCTGGGACCGATCCAGGTTCTGATCAACAACGCGGGAATCAAGCGGGATGCCGCCTTAGCCACGATGGACCCCGCTGCCTGGCATGAGGTCATCGATACCAACCTCACAGGAACATTCAATTATGTTCGTGTTCTGATGCGGGAAATGATCCGGCGGGGCGGGGCGGTGATCAACATTACCAGCGTGAGCGGTCAGATTGGCGTGCCAGGGCAAACGAATTACAGCGCGTCAAAGGCCGGCATCATCGGATTCACGAAGGCGTTGGCCAAGGAAGTGGCTCGGTTCGGAGTGCGCGTGAACGCAATCGCTCCAGGATTCATCGAGTCGGACATGACGGCAGCCATGGATGAGATGGTTCGCAAGAAGTTGTTCGCGCGGATCCCGGCAGGCAAGCCGGGACAAGGTCGCGATGTGGCGCGGTTGGCGATGTTTCTGGCCGAGGATACCGGAAACTACGTCGCGGGCCAGGTGTGGGCTGTAGATGGAGGGCTCAGTTGAAGGCGTCGACCTACCCGATCTTCGGACGCGAGTATCCCAGCCGGTATGACGTGATCATCATCGGCGCAGGAATCGGAGGACTGGTGTGTGCGAATCTATTGGCCCGCGCTGGAGTGAGCGTGCTGGTTCTAGAACGGCACTACATGCTGGGCGGATTCTGTTCCACCTTCCGCCGCAAGGGATTTCTCTTCGACGCAGCAACGCATTTTTATCCACTGCTCGGAAATCCCGCCACTTTGACAGGCAAGCTGCTCGCGGATCTTGAAATCCGGACCGAGTGGGTGAAGATGGACCCGGTGGACACGTTCCACTTTCGCGGCATGGGGCGTTTTACAGTTCCCGCCAACTTCTCTGACTACATCGATAAGCTGAAGCGCTGGTTCCCGCACGAAGCGTCGGCCATCGACGGCTATTTCACCGAACTGCGAGACGCCTACCTTTGCGGGTTGCTGCATTATTTCAAAGGCGTGCAGAACGAGAAGGCGGAACGGTTCGAGAGCTTCACCATGGCTGCGAAACTCGACCAGCACTTCCGCGATGTAAAGCTCAAGGCTTTGCTGATGGCCGATACGCCGCATTGGGGGTCGCTGCCGGACCGTACTTCGTTCCTGTTTGACGCCATGTTGCGGCTGTCATATTTCCTCGGCAATTACTACCCGAAAGGCAGTTCGCAGAAGTTTGCGGACGACCTCGGCCGGGCCATCCAGGCGCGCGGCGGCAAAGTGCTGAAGTGTGTTGCTGCGGAGAACATTCTGGTCGCAGGTGGGGCGGCCCGCGGGGTTCGCGCTCGAACCGTCTCGCATCGTGCGTCGGAAGTATTCGACTTCGAGGCGCCCGTGATCGTCTCCAATGCCGACGCGCTGTTCACTTATCGCGAATTGATTGGCCCACAATACTGCGATCGTTGGCTACTGGACCGTATCGAATCCATGACTCCATCGTTTGCGTGCTTTCTGATCCATCTCGGGCTAAAGGGCATGGACCCAGATCGGCTGGCGGCGGCTGAAGGTTACTATTGGTCCTCCTTTGAGCCGTCGGATGCGATCCGCAACGTGTTCAAAGTTTTCGTACCGACCCATTTCGATGCATCGATCGCGCCGCCGGGCAGTCAGATTATTATCACGCAGAAACTGATACCGGGCCGCATCGAAGAGATCAAGGATGAGGCGTGCCACAAGGAATCCGTAATGAATGATGTGATGGCCCGGCTGCGGACGGCGCTGCCCGATATTGACGATCACATTGTCGTAAAAATGGGCGCGAGCGCGCTGACGTCGTATCGGTTCACTGGCAACTATCAAGGCGCGATGCTGGGATGGGAGATGTCGCCGCAACAGCTCGGCACGGGCCGTTTGCCGTTTTATACGCCAGTGCGCAACGTCTATCTCACCGGACACTGGACCCAGCCGGGCGGTGGTATTACACCCGTCATCGTATCCGCACGGCGCGTCGCCAAGGCGATTCTGTCAGGTAAAGACGAAGATCGGCACATGGCGTCGCAGTATTTTTCTTTTCGTGAGAGAAGCGCTCCCTTAGGAGAAGGAGTTGTTGCAAGATGATCCTGACGCCTGAACAGCAAAAGAACGTTCTGGACGGAGCGATGCAGGTGTTCACCACCACTCGCCTGCGTGATATCAGCCTGGAAAACCTCTCGCGAGCCAGCGGGGTCCAGGCGTTCGATATCGTCCGGCATTATCAGTCACGCGAGAACATCCTGACGGCGGTTTTGGAACGTGAGCTTGAATTGATGGCCATGGCGGCCCATGAACCAACTCTTCGCTTCCCGGGCGAAACATTGAAGGACGAGCTGCATGTGCTCGCTGGCGTAATCCTTCAGGAATATCGCAGCCGTTTGCCGTTTCTCCGTCAAGTGCTCGCCGAATCCATGCAGGATGCTGAGCTCGGCGCGCTGTTCTACCGCACATTCATCGTTCAGGGGCGGCTCTTGTTTGCGGAGTTCCTGAAACAACGGGAAGCACTGAGCGAGCTTCGAGAGGGGGTCGACGTGGAGGCCGCGGGCGCTATCTTTCTTGCCGCCCTCACCGGAGCGCTCTGGATGGTAGAGGTCTTCGGCGGAAACAAGGTTGAGGCGCTTGATGACGATCGGTTGATCGCCGAAATCTCAGAAGTTTTTGTGGATGGGGTACGACGAAGATGAAGGTCGCGATCCTCGGTCAGCCCGGTTCTCTGGCTCGTGAGACACGCCGGCAACTCGAAAGCCGCCAGCACGAAATCGTGACGGATGCGGCGGACTGTGCACTCTACTTCCCAGGGAGCGAAGGCGACCTTCAGGAGATTGTTTCGTCCGGAAGATACTCGCGGCTGGTTTTGCGCAGCCACGCCTATGCTTATGGATCCAATCCGAAGAACCCGGGCATGATGGAGGAGGGGCGCATGTCGCTGCTCCCCGCCGATGCCCCAGAGCGCCGCTGGCTGGCGCTCGAGTCGGCGGCGCTGAATCACGTCCGCACAGCGGCGGTTCGGTTGACCAACGTCCTGGATACTGGGGAGAACGATTTGCTCGTCCAGCATTTGGCGAACCGTGGTGGCCTGGTGCTCGCAGGCCGCGATCCGGCCGTTCAGTTCATCAGCCTTGCGGATGCGGCCAGTGCTCTCGTTGCTGCTGCGGAATCGAGCGCGACCGGCGTCTTCAACGCTGCGGGTGATGGCGCGATCCCTCTGAAGAAAGCCCTCCGAGCCGCGGATGCGCGCCGGATTCCGATGGTGAAGCTACTCGCTCCCCTGCTGAAGAAAGGCGCCTCGCTGGATCAGTTTCAGGACAACTGGACGGTGTCGAGCGAGCGAGCCAAAAGCGAGCTGAACTGGCGCCCGCGGCAGTCTACGACCGCGGCGTTGCAGGAGTTCCTCGACAAGCGAGGCGGGGCCGGGGGGCCGCTGCTCGAATCGTACGACGATTGGGGGCTCGACGTAGACTATATCCGGGCCTGGCGCGCCTGGTTCTGGTTCCTGCGCAACGTGTATTGGCGCATCGATCATGAGGGTCTTGAACAGATTCCCTCGACCGGTCGCGCCATGTTGGTGTCCAATCACCGCGGGTTCGTGCCAATCGATGCGGTGATGCACTTGTCACTTATATTTACACATCGTGAGAGGATTCCCCGATTCCTCATCATTCATTCTCTACTTCGGCTTCCGTTTTTATGTAATTTCCTCACCAAACTCGGAGGCGTAGTCGCATCGGAGGAAAACGTCGCGAAACTGTTTGCAGCAGAGAACCTGGTCGGAATTTTTCCCGAGGGTATCAGGGGGACTTTCAAACCGTACAAGACCACTTATCAGTTGAACGATTTCTCCAAGAGTAGTTTCGCCAAGTTGGCCATCGAGCACCAAGCGCCTGTTATTCCAGCGGCAGTGGTGGGTCACGCCGAGATCTTTCCCATTATCGGAAGGATAGACTCCAGTCTCGTGACAAGGGAGTTTGGCTGGCCCTACCTTCCGATCGCGCCCCTGTTTCCGCTGGCGCCGATTCCGATCCCAGTGAAGTGGCACGTGCGAGTTTTGCCCCCCGTGCCGTTTCAGGGGCTTCAGCCTGCCGACGCCGAGCACCCCAAGATCGTCCGGGAATTCAGCAAACACATTCAGAACTTGTTACAAGCCAACATCAACGATATAAGAACTCGACGGAAGCATTTTTTCTGGGGCAAGGTGCTGGATGGCTCTCGCCCCGAACCACCATCAATTCTCGGCTGTCGCTCGCAAACCGCGGGAGGCACCCGGTGAACTATGACATCGTCATCACCGGAGCCGGATTGGCGGGACTTAGTCTCGCTCGTCACCTACTGCTCTACACATCTAAGACAGTCCTGCTCCTCGATAAGCGAAGCGAGCTGCCGGGTTCGACGCAAAAAGTCGGCGAGTCGCTCGTGCAACTGAGCGGATTTTACTTGGGAAAGGTGCTCGATCTCGAAGAGCACCTGCAGTTGAATCACTATCTCAAGTACAACTTACGCTTCCAATGGAAAACTTGCGGCGCAAACACCAATCTCGAAGACTACTCGTGTTCCTTCATCCGACTTGGTTCGAATATCCCGACTTACCAGTTGGATCGCAATCTGCTGGAGTCCCACTTACTTGATCTCAACAAGCGGAATCCGAGGTTCCGGCTGGCCAGCGGCGTTCGGGACCTGGCCGTCGAGTTCTCGAAAGATGGGGACCACCTGGTACGTTACCTGGGCCAGGAAGTGCGCTGCCGTTGGTTTGTGGATTCATCCGGGCGGGGAGGATTTTTGAAGCGCAAGCTTGGGCTGGAGCGAAAAAATACAATCCGCCACGGCTCGACTTGGTGCTGGGTGGATGGGCTGGTCAACATCGAGAAGCTAACCGATAAGCCGAAAGCGATCGTCATCAACAATGTCGACCGCCGCAAGCAAGGACATTTCCCGTTTTTCCTCGCAACGAATCATTTCTGTGACGAAGGCATGTGGTTCTGGGTTATTCCATTGCACGGAAAGACCAGCCTTGGCTTGGTGTATGAGCATCGCGTGCTCTCGCCCAACGAGGTCTCGAATGCGCGCAAGATGCTCGAATATGTTTGCCGCAAGTGGCCTCTGTTCCAACGCGACCTACCGAACAGAAAGGTGCTGGACGAAGGCCGCTTTTTTGACTATTCCTATGACGTCGAGCAAAGCATCAGTCCGGATCGGTGGGCGCTCACAGGTGAAGCAGCCCGTTTCTCGGATCCGCTCTACAGCCCGGGCAGCGACCTGATCGCGATCCACAACACATTGATCCTCAACGCAATTGAAGCCGGGGACCGGCGAGCGCTCGAATCGAAATGCAGCCTGTTCGAAGAGATTATGCGGGTGATGTATGAATCCTTTGTGCCATCCTACGCAGTTAGCTACGACTGCCTTGGCGATCAGGAGGCGTACACGCTAAAGTACACCTGGGAACTTGCGATCTATTTCGGATTTTTCGTCGTTCCGTTCATTAATTCTCTATTCGCCGACGAACGCTTTATGCTGTTCCATCTCCGAAAGTACTCGATCCTCGGGCCCATCAACCGCAACCTTCAGCAGTTTCTGAGCGCATTCTTCCATTGGAAGAAGAAGCAGGGTATGCGGACGACGCGCCACATGATCGACTTCTACGAGATGTTGCCGCTCTGCCGGTCGGAAAAGCTGTTCTACGAAATTGGCCTGGTGCGGGAAGAAGCTGAGACGGTGATCGAAAAGCAGACCGAGCAGCTAAAGGAGTTTGCGCGCTACATCATCGCGCATGTCCACGCAGTGGTCTTGAACGATCGCAATGTACTCCTGAACGCCCCATTTGTTTCGGGCCTGAAGTTGCGCAATACTGCGTTCGATCCGGAAAAGATGCGTGCCGCCTACGCTCCATACGCCGACTCCCCTAAACGGTACGAATGGAAGCACCTGGACCCGTTCGCTCTCGATCCATATCTGAGTTGCCGCGAAGCCGCTGTGGAGGTGGGAGTGTGATTGGGCAAGCCTTCGCGGTCGACTATGCGCCGCGCCTTGAGGATTGCTTTTTCTTCAATGCAGTCGAGGACGCGTACGACTTGACCGGAATCTCGGGACGAGTGCCGGAGTGGATCCGCGGCAGTTGGTACGTCAATGGACCCTCGCAATTCGAGCGCGGTGGTATGCGCTGCAACCACTGGCTGGATGGAGCGGGAATGATCTGCGCCCTACGATTCACGAACGAAGGTCCCCACTTCACCAGTCGCCGTGTGCGGACGCGGAAGCTCGAAGACGAAGATGCCGCCGGGCGATTCCTTTATCGCGGGTTCGGCACGTCGTTCCCCGGCGACCGGTTGTGGCGCAACATGATGCTGGAGCCTCCGGTCAACGTCAGCGTTTATCCGTTTGCCGGCCGGTTGTTGGCCTTCGGAGAACAGACGCTGGCGTACGAACTTGACCCGCTCACGCTCCAGACCCGCGGAGTCTACGATTTCAACGGAAAACTGAATGCCCTGTCGCCTTTCGCCGCGCATGCAAAGCTGAATCGGGGCCTGCTGAATTTTGGAGTGTCATTCTCGACGAAGCAGCCCATGTTGAACGTGTACGAGTTCGATGAGAAGGGATCGCTCAATCGGCGGAAGCGGTATCCGCTCGCCCATCCCTATTCGATGCACGATTTTGGCTTTACGCCAAGCCGCGTCGTCTTCTTCCTGAGCCCGCTTCTGATGCGCTTTGAGAAATTCTGGAATGAAGGCGCATCGGTAATGGAAGCGCTAAGCTGGGAGCCGGAGATCCCCAGCGTGATCTTCATCGCGCCCCGGATCGGCGCCGCGAGCGAGCCGCTCAGTGTCGAAGTGGGCGAAGGCTACTGCCTGCACTTCATCAACTGCTTCGAATCGGAAAGCCATCTGACCGTGGACGTTCTGGTTCTGGAGGCGCCGGTTTACTCTGAATACCAACCGCTCCCGGACCTGTTCCAGAACGTGACCCGCTGCCAACCGGTCCGTTATCTCATCGACCTGGAGTCGAGGCAGCTCATCTCGGCGACACGCCTGGATTATTCACTCGCACCGGATTTTCCGTCCATCGATCCGCCTCACGCTGGAAGCTTGTACGGGGATTTCTGGATGCTCGGAATCTCGGCTTGCGGTCGGCCGGGCCGGAAGTTCTTTGATCAGTTCGTGCGCGCTTCCTGGAGCACCAGATCATTCGATATCTACCAGGCAGCCCCAGGCGAGTACTTCAGCGCGGAACCGTGCATTATTTGTAATCCTGCAGACCGTTCCGAAGCCGTGGCCGTAGTGGAACGTCTGAAACCGGCGTCGAACTTGGTCGAAATGCTTCTCTTCGATGCGTTTGCGATCGGCCACGGCCCGATTGCCACCATGCCTTTGCGTCACCCGATTCATCCCGGCTTCCATACGAGCTTTGCACCGTCATCAAGGACAACTGTCGTGAACAGCCGAAATATTCCAACTATCCCGTACGATTGATTGACAGACCATCGCTGTCCAACTGCGGGCATCATGGAAACATCAAAGGGGAGGACGCCTGCGCTAAACAACTGCTGTTGGTATTGACTCTTGTCGATGTATCGCTGGCCCCAAAATCGGCCCGATGAATTGAGCAGAAAACTTCCGAGCTGGGTCAAGTTCTCGGACGAGTTTCGCGCGCGGCTTGCGGGCTTTAGGGGGGCGATTCAAGCCCGATAATAGCGATGCGTATTATCTAAACCGTGTTCGCATCAATCTTTTGATCAAAGCGGTGAACTGGATCAAGGTTTTCGCCCAACCGAAAGACGCGCGGTTGTTCTTCAAGAATCACAATCCGTCCGCGCCTCCGTACCAGGACACCTTGGATCTTCGCCAGGGGTATTTCGAACTCGGCGATTCCGAGACGGGCGTGTTTGGCATACGCACCGGCCGCTAGGAGTTGAACTTCCGTGCGCAGCGGCTCATTGGAAGCCCGCTAACAATTGGGACTGCGTCAGCGACTTTTCAAGACTGGTATCTGGCCAATCCTCACTATGCGCTATACAGCGCTGGTTCGGCAGTAGTCGCGAGAAACCCCTTTCGGCGCGCTCGCGACGCATGTTGGACAGTAGCTGGATGGACAAGTCTCCGTCGCGCTGAATCCATCAATGAAGATTGCTTTCGGCTCCGCCACATTTTTCCGAGCGAGTTCCTCCAAAAAAGCTACAACTGGTAAGAGCTGCAACTTCCGTAGGTGATCTTCACATACGCCTTGCGAGCGCTTACTGTCGATCGACGGGTCACCTCGCTTAAACTCCCACAAAACTTTGCCTCCCACTTCAACTGCTGGGAGTCGATTCGACGGTGCAAAACCGCGCTTTCCCGCTGTCTATATTGGGATGGAGGAAGATCGCGACGTATGGCTTACGGTATTCATCTGCGGCCACTGGTGTTCATTTCGGTACTCCTGGTGGCGTGGCAATTTGCCGCCAGCCGGCAACCGGTTCACCTTTTGCCCGACCCTGTTCAAGTGGGGGGCGGGCTCGTCGAATTGGCACGTCGCGGCTTGCTCCTGAAATACATTGTCGCGTCGCTGTTTCGGGTGACATGGGGCTTTTCGCTGGCAGCGATGATTGCAATTCCGGGAGGCCTGGCGATCGGTTGGCACCGGCGCACGGAGATGGCCCTGAATCCATTGATTCAACTTCTGCGGCCTATTTCGCCATTGGCCTGGATTCCGATTTCCATTTTGTGGTTCGGAGTCGGCGACGTAGCCGCCAGTTTTCTGATTTTCCTGGCGTCGCTTCTGCCGTTGACTGTGACAGCAATTAACGCGGTGAAGAGCATTCCAGCCGTGTACGTAAATGCGGGACGAAATTTCGGTCTAAGTTCAGCCGGACTGGTGTACCGCGTGCTCTATCCGGCGGTCATTCCGCAGTTGATCATAGGGCTTCGAATCACTCTGGGTATTGCCTGGCTGGTAGTGGTTGCCGCCGAGATGATTGCGGTAAACTCCGGCCTGGGTTTTCTGATTGTTGATGCGCGCAACGCGGGCAGCCGTTACGACCTTGTAGTCGCCGGCATGGTCACGATTGGAATTATCGGATTATTGTTGGACATGAGTATGCGGTCGCTTGAGGGAGTGAGATCACTCCGCTGGAGCTACTCGGAGGATTAATGTTGCAATCGGTGATGGCTATCGCTCCGCGAGCGGTTGAAACGAAGTTACGGGCAGAAGACATTAACATGGTCTTTCGCCGCGACGGCAAGAGCACGAATGTCCTCGACAACATTAACATTGAAGTCGGCAAAGGCGAGTTTCTGTGCCTGCTTGGTCCGTCAGGTTGTGGTAAGTCGACGCTGCTGAATATCGTTGCTGGGTTCCTGGAACCATCGAGCGGCGCGGTAAGGATCGACGGCGCGATCGTGAATGGGCCGGACCCGCGCCGGATCTTCGTGTTCCAGGAACGAGGCGTTTTTCCCTGGCTGACCGTGGAAGGAAACATCGGATTTGGACTATTCAAGATGTCACGGGTGGAACGGGAGCGGCGGATTGAACATTACGTGAAGTTGGTCGGACTCGGAGGATTCGAAAAGGCGTACCCGCAAGAGCTTTCGGGTGGAATGAAGCAACGGCTGGAGGTCGCGCGTGCCCTGGCTGTAAACCCGGATATGCTGTTTCTCGATGAGCCGTTCGGGGCGCTCGATTCGATTACGCGATTGATCATGCGGGGCGAGTTACTGCGTCTCTGGGAAGCGGAACGGAAGACCATCATTTTTGTGACACACGACATCGAAGAAGCCGTGCAGTTGGCCGATCGAGTGGTAGTAATGAGCGCTCGTCCGGCGAGAATTCAGCGAATCGTGAAGATCAATATTCCTCATCCGCGCGATATCAGTTCGCGGCGCTACCTGGAGTTACGCGACGGCATCTTCGCCGAGATCGGATTGGCGCACCAAATATGACCGCGCCAGCGCACGTACTCAGATGGGAACGGTATTTCTGGCCGGCGCTATTGGCCATTGCGTTTCTCGCTCTCTGGCATTACGCCGTGAGATGGACCGGATCGAAGGTGTTTCCATCGCCTTTGGGCGTGCAAAAAGGGCTGGCAGAACTCGCGCACAAGGGTTTGCTGTGGAGATATATTGGGGATTCGCTGCGGCGCGTCGGTATCGGATTCTCTGCCGCCGTTGCATCGGGAATCCCGTTGGGGCTGACCTTGGGATGGTATACTGCGGCGGCTCAAGTGGTGAATCCGGTGATCCAAATGGTGCGGCCGATCAGCCCGATCGCTTGGATTCCGATCTCGATTGTATTGTTTGGAGTCGGAGACTCAGCGGCGATTTTTCTGATTTTTCTGGCAGCGTTCTTTCCGATTGTGCTGGCGGCCATGAACGGCGTAGGCAGTGTGCCGTCGATGTTTCGGCGGGCCGGGCGCAATTTTGGTTTGGGGCCGGTGGAGTTATTGACCAGGGTTGTGTTCCCCGCCTCACTGCCGCAGATCATCATCGGCCTGCGGATCTCGCTGGGAATAGCGTGGCTGGTGGTTGTGGCAGCGGAGATGATCGCTGGGGATTCCGGGCTCGGCTACTTAGTGATTGATGCTCGTAACTCAGGGAAGCGCTACGACCTCGTGATTGCAGCGATGCTTCTAATTGGACTCATCGGCTTGATGCTCGACATCGCGTTTCGCCAACTCGAGACGCTGAAGGCTATCCGGTGGGGGTTCCGCAGTGAGTCTTAGATCGCGCGTTGTCGCGTTTGCTGTGGGATGGCTCGGCCTGATCACGGGGCTGCACGCGTATCTGAACGTCAACTGGACTGCCATTCTGAACGATTATCGTCCGGTGGAGAAACGGAAGTTCAATGTTGCGTATATTCCGGTAACCTGTCATTTAGCGTGCCCCGTGACGGATTATATCTCAAAGTTCTCGGCGGCGGGCGAGATTTTCTTGCCAAGGATGTTCCAAGGTTTCCCGGAGATCAAGGAAGCGCTAATTTCGAACAAAATGCAGGCGGCGTTCATCGTGGCGCCGCTGGCGATTGCTCTGAAGGCGCAAGGAGTGCCGATCAAAATAATATATTTGGGCCACCGGTACGGCAGCGCGTTCGTAGTGCGGAAGGATGGTCCAATCAGAACATTCGCAGGTGTGCGCGGCCGAACGGTTGCGATCCCCAGCCGGTTTTCGGACGAGCGGCTAATCGTGTTCCGAGCCATGAAGGTGTGGGGGATCAAGCCTAGCGAGGTCAGGATGGTGGAGATGGCGCCCCCGGACGTCGCGGGAGCCTTGGCAGCAAAGGCAATCGACGCCTTCTCCATGGGCGAGCCCTTCCCGTCGCAAGCAGAGATGGGCGGCTTCGGACGGGTGCTGTTTCATGCCCGCGAATACTGGCCGGACTTTATGTCTTGCGTGCTGGTGGTCCGCCAGGATCTAATCGACACGCGGCCGGATGCGGTCCAGGTGCTCGTGGATGGAGTGGCACGATCGGGGCTGTGGCTGGAGCAAGGTAAGGAATATCGCGACAACGCGGCAGACTTCGTCGGGCGGTTTTACTATAACCAGAAACCAGCGCTGCTCCAATGGGCGCTCACAAAGCCGATTAATCGAGTGATGTACAGCCCGCTGGCACCACGCAAGGCAGATTTCAACCTGGTTCGCGACCTGATGATCGAGACGGGTGTGCTGGACCGGAGAATCGAATTCGAGGAGTATACCGACACGCGCTTTGCAGACAAGGCAAGCATTCAGACCGCTTGGAAGTATGAACCAGGCACGGCAACTGCGCAGTGAGGCTGGTCTGCTCTCCTGCAACCAGCTACAGAAAAGGTGTACTCATCGATAGAGGCGCCCGAGGAAACCGAGGCTCCAGACGAAAAGATTATTAAGGATTCTCGGTCCTACCATTTATCGACTTTGACATGAGCGACTGCGTTGAGAATTGCGTTCATCCGCAAGACATCATCCGATAGGTTTTCCGCCAATTTGTACAAAGCCTGTACCGCGTGATGCGCCAGCACGCGTGAGTCCATTGAAGAAGTTGGTCGGCTCCCCACAATGAATTCGAACTCCGATTGATATTTCTCAAGGGCTGACGGGGAGCATTTTGATTCGTCCGTCGTCGTAGGCGGCAAGTCAGCATTTGTTGGCCATAAGGTTGGCGGGCCGCTTTTATGGGTTTTCGGATTGAGTCCAAGGCATCGCCCCCCGCTCAAGTAGGTTGGAGAGCAACGGCAGGCAGATTCTGTACTCCTGGCCAAAATATAGTTCAAATGCAACCTTCTGGCCACATTATGGTTCGATACCGAGGTCTGAGCGCTCAGGATCGGTTGCTGGAAACAGAGGACTTCCGAACGGTGCCCGGCCAGGTTATGGTTCAGACCGCGGCCATTTCATTCTTGAAGTCACAGTCAAGCCGGGAAGTCTTTTACAAGATTCAGGAGACGCGACCCGACCTGAAAGTGATTGTCACCAGCGCGTACAGCAAGGAAACTGTCGATACCTTCTTCACTGGGCTTCGAATCGACCATTTCATCCGAAAACCATTCCAACTAGGTGACCTTGCACGTCTGCTTGGGGACGTTCTATAACCAAATCGCATTTCGCAGCGCTCTTTTGTAGTTAGAAATGAGCCCCTAGTATGCGTGCGGTTCCCCCGCCGAGTATTTGGACGTGTTGCGAGATTACGATGCCGAACTTGAGGTGACTCGCCCACGGAGATAATACGTCGCCCCAGACGATCGTGAACTTCTCCTGATTTCAAGGTCACCGCGAGTTTGAATTCTCTTTCCCTCAGGCGGACGCCGGGTGGTCGTTCTTGTCTGGAACAGGGCTGATGTGCAACATTATCGGCGTCTACTGCTAGATAAAGGTCGTCCAAAGCGACTCCCAAAATCAAGCGAGTGGTGCGCCAATGGATTGCTTCCGAGTGGCGCCTAATACATTCCCTATCCACTTCTTAATCGAGTAAGCTTAGTTGAATCACGCATATGCCGCTTTCTGTAGGCGACAAACTCGGTGCCTACGAAATTGTCGCGCCCATTGGTGCGGGCGGCATGGGCGAGGTTTACCGCGCACGCGATACCAAGCTGAAGCGCGAGGTCACTCTCAACGTCTTGCCTGATGCCTCTTGCAGTCGTGAGTCCCATTCAAAACCCGAAAGAGAAAAGGGCTGGCTTTACCTGGATGCGCTTTGTTTATTCAGAATAGCCATGAGTACGCAGCGACGGACGACTGGAGTTCACGACTGGAGGTCACGCATGGGCCGCTCACACGAACCCGGGAGCCCAGATTGAGCCGCGAACGAGATACCGAAAGCTTCTTCTGGGTCCACAAGGCGCTCACGTCGT
>Ga0210401_10000238_pt1 | contig 69741 bp, 91 predicted proteins | sample IncBWH32MmetaG_FD_150866 | JGI IMG/M metagenome (GOLD analysis project Ga0210401, IMG submission 150866) | Forest soil microbial communities from Barre Woods Harvard Forest LTER site, Petersham, Massachusetts, United States - Inc-BW-H-32-M | ecosystem: Environmental > Terrestrial > Soil >...
ACCCCCTCTCTTTAGAGAGCTACACCCTAATGGGAGTATGGAAGATATTGCAAAAAGGTGTGAGATAGAGGGTACAGAAGAGGCGGCGTGGGCGGCGAGGGTGGAGGCGGCGGTGGGAGATAAATACCTACTCCTATCCGCAAATTTAGCCCTTAATATTCTAAAGAAGCTTAAATCCCCTGGGTGTACTCTACTATGAGTATCTACCACATTACCTGCTTAACCCATGATTCCTGGGATGCGTGGGCCTTGTCCATGAAGGAAGCAACCCAGATGGCAGTTGAGCACGAAGCGGATACCGGGCACCAATGTGATGTAACGGAAGAGATGGATGATGATGTGGCCGAATGGTTTAGGGAAGCGAATAACGCGATAGCAAAGGAATAACCCCCTCCTATCGCCTGCCCAATACCCTCTGATTATGACATCAAAATCACAATTTGTAAAGGGTTATTTCTTGGGTGTATTCCCATAGTAGTCGGGTGTGTACTAAATACAGACCCTAAAAAGGAGAGTCATGAGACTCATGTCTAAACGAGTAGAGCAGTGGCCCGCAAGTCTGGGCTGTCATCCCGGCCAATGGATTATATACCAGGGCCGGAAAGGTAAGGTGGTAAAGGTTATAAGAGAGGAGGAGTCCTCGGTGGTAGTGGAGGTAGAGACAGTATGAAGTTTAAGCTTGAGTGTTCCTGTGGTAAGTACCATGCTGAATTTGACTATGAATGTACTGCCCTGACTGCCGCAGAGTTACATACCTTATTAGATGGGGAGCACGAGGTAATTTGTACCAGAGCTGCCCACTTCCACCCTGGATCTGTTCCTATTATAGTGTTTACCATGGAACGGGAGAGGGTAAAATGAGGAAAGCTATGACATCGAACACTTTTGCATCTTCTGGGCCTAAGCCAACTTCCTCACTTGTGGTTAACTTTTGGCCGGAGATACCGCAGTTAGAAATGTGGACGGAGGACGATAGGGGTTCCCGTACTAAGTATGGGCCGTCTGTTATTCTCAAGGATGGGGCCATCGAACACTTCGTTTCTTGGTTGAATGCACAAAGGCAGGGGATTAAATGAGGAAAGCTATCTCCATAAACTTAGACAATATTGTGGTAGCTTTCTTTGTGCGTAAGCAGCTATCCGAGGGCCGGGTATCCCAGCTTATCAAGCTGATGGAATCCAAGGTCATCCTGCCCCCGATTAAGGTTTGGCATAACGAGGGTACGGATAAGTTCGAGGTTATTGACGGGCGTCATAGGCTGGAAGCGTGCTCCCGCATGGAGTATGACTCTATAGAGTGTAACATTATTGACGAACCGGACTTTGCCAAGCGAGTGGGAATGGCTGTATCAGCTAACTCAACAGGCCCGCTTACGGCTACCGATGAGGACTTTGAGATTGCTATCCAAGGGCTGCTGGATGCCCAAGTGCCCATGAAAAGGATACTTGAGGTATTCCCTCTCCCGAAGTCCTATACGATTAAGATAGTCCATGCGGTTAAGTCCAAGCTGTATAAGGCTGCAACCACCCTTGCGGTAGATGCTATCCTTAACCGGGGAATGACAGTGGTCAAGGCTGCTGAGGAATTTAGGGTTGAACCTAAGGCTATCCGCGAAAGGATCACTGGGCGGGCTAAGGTGGAGAAGGATCAGATTACAGACTTCACGGGGGGATTCTCACACCGCTTTATCTCGTTCCAGAAGAATAACACTAACGATTATGCCAAGTTAATTGAGGCATACGATACAGGGCGCATGTCCCCTGAGGCAGTACGTAGCATCTTCAAACGGGTAGAGAAGTCTATGCGGACTGCTGTTAGTGTGGTTGAGGATTACCATGCTAGGTTTGAGGCCCGGCTCCCGCAAAAGGAGGAAAAGGCTGGATGACACTCTTAGAAAAAGCTATGGAAGGTAATCCTCCACGTAACAATACTAGTGCTGTGTCAGATGAGGAAGTAGAATTGGCTATAGCTTGGTTCCATAATCAGATTAGCACTAGTGCGGCTGGAAAGGTAATGGGAGCGAAAGGAAGTTCATTCCATCAGGTTGCTATTAAGATTGTACGCCGGGGGGTTTTGGATGGTAGGGTTATACTTAGGCTACGGGGTAAGGAGGAAAGGATTGGATGATGGGTGACGAATATCTGGAATCCAAGGGGTGGGTATTGCGGGGGTCTAAAAAGTATGCACATGGGGTAGAGGTCCATCTATACGACCACCCAGACCACCAGCATAGGTTCCGTGGGTTCTTTACTAAGACCCAAGCGACTACCCACCAGGAGTTATTGGATAAGGGGTATAGGTGCTCCTGTACCCCGAAGGAGTTTAGGTTGTATGAAACATAAGGACCTTATCTTTGTGGTAGTGGCCGGGGCAGTCCTGAGGGTGCTCTTAAGTGGTCTGGAAATCTGGTATTTCGAGTGCTTTTACCCAAGACTATGACTATCCAAGATGGATTTACAGACCTGCCCATATCCCGCTTCAAGCGGTGGTACCTCCGTAAGAAAGCTGCTGGGTTATGTACCCACTGTGGGGTAAAGAAGACTAAGTTTGCCCTTTGTAACGAGTGCCAGTTGGCACACCATTACCAGAAGGGAGACAGGTTCTTCAAGAAGAACTCGCCCCGCAAAATGGCTGCGCGTAAGAAGGCAGAGCAGATAAAGGCGCGGGGGGGTAAGCCAAAGAAGTCCCAAGTTAACCCTTGGGAGATAAAAGGATAAAGAATGATACAAATAACGGAAGAGGAAGTATCAAAGACAATTGAGAAACTAGTCTTAGATCCTAGCTGTCAGGATCACTGTCAGGATCATACTTGTGATACCTGCCAAGTAGCTAGGGCGGTAAAAGCAAGCTCAGTGGTTACAGAGTTAGTAACCATACAGATGATGCTTGCGGTAGTAAGCGGTGATCCCGCTAGGGCCATGCGGGGACTTGTGGCTATGGGTATTGAGGTAGGTATCAATATCCGAAGTGCCCAACTGCTGGAGGAGGTCTTAGGCAAAAAATGAAGACTGAGATTCGTATCAACGGTAATCTTGAGATCCTACTCTCGCCGGAGACTCCTTTAGAGTCTCTGGTGCTGCTGGAGATGGCGCAGGGGGCCTCTAGGGGTAAGGTTGTAACCTTTATAGGTCCTGTAGAGCCCCAAGCCCAGCCGGAACCCTATAAGCTTGCTGTCTCCAAGAACTAAAAATGAGAACAGCTTCCTCTAAGAAAACACGTAGTCCTTTTAGATTAACCAAGAAGGAAACGGAGATTTTAGCTATCATGGAGTCTGGTACTACCACCACTTTTATTAGAGAGGTGTATGGGTATGCTGATTTAAACACCATTTTGGAAAAGAAGAGGTTGATAGACCTATTAGAAAAAGAGACTAGTAAGCCTATGGCTAGTGTAACCAGTCAGAATGCGAAAGGTAAAGGAGGTAGATATCCTGATCCAAGACGGGGGCGTTGGAAGGGGGCTAATATATCAGATGTCTAGGTCTTGCTTATTAGGAAACATTGGGGTAGTATAGGAATTGGCCGCGCGAACGAAATATCGGAATGGCAGAGATGACTTCAAGCCTTTGAAAAAGGTAACCTCAATAGGTATTTGTGGTGTCTATGTGCCCCACAGTATGCCTAGGGCATGGTTTAGCTCCACCGACGCGGCCTAAGGGGGTTTGTATTTAGTACACGCCCTACTAAGTTATTGAATCTAAAAGGAGAAGTAAATGAGTACAAACGTAGAAGGGCAGCTAATCGAGCTTGACCCTTCAGTTATTGACGCCAATCCTAAGCATAACGCCAGGTTTGGCCTGAAGCCATCTAAGGTTACAGAGATGGCTGAGAAGATTGTATCCGAGGGCCAACTACAGCCTATTGAGGTTAGCCCTTTGCCTGAAGCAGATAATGGCTTTCAGTACAGGCTCTCGTTCGGTAACTATAGGCTTGCGGCCATTAAGCAGTTGAATAAGGAGGGGGCCGGTCTTACCGTCAAGGCCATTGTTCGTACTACGGAGCCCGGTAAGGCTACCACTATCCGCCAGCTTACGGAGAACCTTGCGCGGCAAGAGAATACCCGTATGGATGATGCCGTGGCTATCAAGAAGCTGCTGGATGCGGGGGTGGATAAAATGACTATCCGCTCAATGTTCTCCGTGGCTGGGCGTAAGGGGCCTGTCAGTAACTCATGGCTGAACATTACTCTCGGATTCCTGGACCTACCTACCAAGGTACAGAACAAGCTCCATACTGGGGAAATTGATTGGTCTGGGGGCGCAGTTCTCTACCGGGTTAACCGGGATAATAAGGAGAAGCTGCCAGAAGTATTGAAGGAGCTTGAGGACGCCCGCCAAAAAGCAATTGATAAGGAAACCCGTGAGGAAGAGAAGTTCATTGCTGCCTTAAACAAGGCCGAGGAAGCCCAGCGGAAACAGGCTGAGGCTGAAGCCAAGCAGCAAGAGGCAATTGAGGCTAAGGCTAACCGGCTAAAGACCGCCGAGGAAGCTATTGCCCTTACGGATAAACTTAATTCGGACCTTATCACTGCTGCCCAGAAAGCCCTCGATGAAGCCACAGAGAAGGTTAAAGAGGACCCCTCAGAGGGAGCTAAGGCTGTAGCCGAAGCGGTTAAGAAACTGGAGTCTACCAAGAAGGCTGCGGACAAGTCCAAGGAGCAAGCGGCCAAGGATCTTGCCAAGCTGAAGGATCGGTATGCGGCAGAGGCAAAGGAGGCTAAGGAGAAGGCAAAGTTAGCAGCACAGGAGGCTAAGGAGGCTAAGAAGGAGGTAAGTGAGGCACGGGCTGAGCGCCAACCGGACGCTGAGCACCCTAGGACTGCTTCTACTAAGAAGTCTGCCGCTGACAAGCCCACCACTGGTAAGGACGTGGCTAAAGCTGCCGCTGCGGTAGGTGCTGGGTCCGGTGGTGTGAAGCTCACCTATAAGGAAATCAGGGAAGTGGTTGACGGTCTGTGTAAACCCGGTGGTGAGGGGGCTGCGGAGACTAAGGCCCAGAAGGTCGGGATTTATATGCGGTCCTGCTTCTTTGGTATTTCAATCCCTGGTTATCCTAACGGGATGACAGAGGCGCAGTTCTATAGTGCCCTTCTGAAACTCCTGGGGGGTAAGTAGGGGGAGATACTTGAGAGGATAAACTAAATCTAGGCCCGGTGCTCTCGCCGGGCCATTTTTATGCCCATTAATATAGTGGTGATTACCACATACCAAAAGGTGGAAGGCTCCGGGGAGTTGGCACTAGGGGGGTCCGCTTCTGCCTGCTCAATAGCCGGTGTTATGGTAGCTTCTAGAGGGGATAAGGATACCCATGAAGTATTTGGGTTACCTGAAGTGGCTGTAAACGATCCCATAGCCGTCCCAGTGTCCTGCTCACAATACTGAATCCCCTGGTTATGTAAGCAGAAGTTTATCTGTACGGAGAAGTCTACCGTGTATGTTCCAGGGCCAGTTATTATTGGGGGGGGAGAGGTTAATTCTAGACTGTACGAGAGGGGGTCTACGTATTGGATGCCAGTCGGGAGTTGGATGCTCCAAGGGTTGTAGAAGGTCCCATTGTATGTTATCCCTGATCCCCACCCCGCGTTACCATAACCCACACCACCCCCTGTAATCATACCCAGCGTGAAAGGGGTAAGGCCACCGTATGGATAAGGCCCCACATCATCATCGTTGATAACGGCAGAAAATCCTGATCCTGATAGTTGGACGTAGGTGTCAGTACCACCAAAGGTAAGGGAGCCCCCAGTTATTGTAGCTCCCTGGAGGCTCCCGGTTAGAATTGCAAGAAGGGCTATCGTTTCGGCTGGGGGTGTCATTCCTCTTCCCCCTCATCCCCCTCTACCCTCCCGATCCTAAGGGTATGTACAGTTTTATCCGGTCCCTTGCTAGCTTTAATCACACTCATGGGCACATTGTTTTGCAGGAGCAGTTCCATCTTTATAGATCCCTCTCGCACGGAACTGAAGTAGTTCACACTGATATCATCCACCATGCACTTAGAGATAGAGTGCTGCCCAAGGAGGATCTTTAGCTCATTGGATAGCCGCTTCTTCTCCTTAACCAGGGGTGTAAGACTATCGTTGATCTCTTGGCACCGCTGGACTTTACGTAGTATAGTAAGGCGCTTAGCGGGCTGGGTAACCAATTGATTGAGTTGGGGTACGGGCTCATCCTCTTCAGGGGGAGCCGGAACAAATACAGGTTTTGTGGTCATAGTTTATCCTTTAGATTTAGGGTCTGTATTTAATACACGCCCTGTTTAGTGCCTTTCCAGGCTTGGTTATCCACTTCCAATTAGGGCCCCACGCATACAAGTCAGCAGGTACCTCAGGGGGTAGCTGATCCATATGGGTGAGTACTAGCTTGCTGGTGCCCCAGGTGTTATCTTTCTTTATCCTTTCCAAGAGGGCTGGGTAATCCAATGGGGCGAATCGTAGGGTACCTTGGAACTGATGCTTCAGGTTAGTATTATCCGGGTACGATAGGTTAGCATTCTCCCCCGGTAGGGGGCCAGCACCATGGCGTGTTAGGTAAGTGCGGGATACGTAATAGGTTTCTATATCCTTTATACCTGCCTGGGTGCATAGGGCCTGCACATTATGACTACCTGTGTTAGATCGTGTTAAGTGAGGGAAGAACTCCTTGTTGTTTTGGTCAAGAAGTAATCCCTGTGCCCCCTCAAACACGGGATCTTTACATTGGGAAATCCCGAGGGGGTGTATCTCATTTGCTATCTGAGAGCACCCTTGGAGGAAAGCATGGATCATGTTATCTGGATTACCTATGGGGCTTCCAATACGGAAGGTTGAGTATGTGGAGCACATATCTACCAATTTACTCTCTAGGGATTTTGAGTTATTCCAGAGATCGGCCATGGTGATCTTTAGCTCCGGCAACATGGATCTCTCCACTGTCTCATTTACCCCCAGGCCAACACTTCCATGCCTATCCTTTCCGCGCCTAGTCTCTAACTCTTGGTTGATAAACATATCAACGAAGGTAGTTACGGTACATTCTGGGTGGGCAAATACAAGGGGGGTAATCCCCAAAGTGGTAAGCTCTTCTTTCTCCCTGAAGTAGGCTATCGGGTTGACTACGAAGTATTTTGAGAGGTAGGTGGGGACCCCTCTCAGAGTCCCCGATCCAAAGTGGCTGAATACATGCCGTCTTCCATCCTCATGGACTACAGTATGCCCTGCTTGAGCCCCACCATTGAAACGGACCACAATACCTGCCCCATGCATACAAAGCCAATCGGTAACCAACCCCTTCCCCTCGTCTCCGAAGTTGGCACCGATTACAGCGCGTGCTATCATCTTAGACCCCCACCCCCGGCAGTAATCTAGGCCCTCTACCAGTGGGAATTTGCTGCACGGCATCGTAAACTACGGAGCCTACCCTTGGAGTCCAGCGGGATGCGCTGTCCTTTGCAGATAGCCCCTCTGCAATCTCAATGGCCGAGACGATTGTCTCTGCCAGCTTGGTATGGTCAGCAAGGGGGATAGTATGCTGACCTAATAGGGTATTCCAGCTTTCCATTACTTGACTAAAATGGGAACGGGCATGATCACCCTCTTTGATAACCACATGGAATACATCATAGTAGCGTTGTGCAGCTTCCAGGGATACAAGGGGGCTGATATCCTCTTGAATATCATCCCCGATGAATCGTTTAATTTGTGCCTTGGTAAGGGACTTTGGGGATTCCTCATCCCCCACTGTAAAAAGGTACCCACGCTTAGCCCGCTTTTCATAACTGTCATGGACAGTATGTTCAGACGCGAAATACCAGGGGAAGTTATAGGATTCAAAGTTGTTCCCACCACCCCCACCCTCAAGGTAAATCTGGGTAAGCTGTTCAATGATTCGTTTATCAGCTTCAAATTGGCTAACTTGGAGGGGAGCCGAATCACAATTGGCATCTCCTACCCCCATGAACATAACGTGGGGGTCTGAGATAGGCTTACGATCAAGGATTGAGGTAAAGAGAGTACCCAGGCCCTCTTTGGCGATAACTGAGGCAATCATACCCATACTGCCCGTGACATCTAGGGCAATAATGACAGGGGTAGACTGTGGGTTACTTGCACTATCCCTGGATTCCCGTACTTTGATATGTAGGGGGTCCAGATTCTTATTCAGTCGAGATGAGTAAATCTCATCCACATGTTTGTGTCTTACCGAATCTGTAAAGGTCCGGTATGTTGTGGGATCAAAAGTACCTGCGCCCATCTTTATGGTTTCTCCTTTGCTTACTTACACTTCCATCATACCATATATTGACTATTTGTCAAGTTGTTTGGAGGTCATTTACCTCTTGCTATCCATGCAATTCCTAGGGTAGAATATGGCTGTGGAGGTCATTATGCTGAACTCGAATAAGATCATGGCCCCCGTTACTGTGCCGGTTGCGGGGGATACCATCCTCACCTTTGTTGAGGATAGGAATGGGCGGTGGATTGCCATCCGCACCCCAAAAGCCCAAGAACGGCCTGTATTAAATACAGACCCTAAATCCTGGATTTTATCTAAGGTAGCTTGACAAATAGGCAAACCTCTGGTATCCTAGAATTTGACTGGGGCTAGTATAGCATGATGAAAGAGATCGGACTTGAGGCAGCGCGAGATCACTTCGTATCCAAGACATGCAAGGGTGAAATCTGCGGAATGTGCTGGCGGGAAGGACGGCACCACATTGAGGCCACGCACAAGTTAGGTGAAGAGCTACCAGCGGATTACCCGCACCACCGGCACAACGCAACGCAGTACGTTTGCTGCAAGCATTTCAGCGCAGTCGTCGGATTGATGACCGCGATTGATTGGTCCATTATGAAACGAGACTGGGCACTGTTGAGCGTGGTCGATGGTAAAGATACGGATCGAGTTATCCGCATAGAGACGGAAACGGAAGCAAGGAACTGGGTGGAGCGTTTTCCGAGGTCGTATCGGCTGCTTTCGAGGGCGTCAGCGGGGGAATGGGAGAGGGATGAATCGTGAGAAACCCAGGAGTTATTGCCGATGCCGCCGTCTATAGCAGGACTACGAAGATTACGACGGCGAGTATGAAGCCAAACTGGGGGCTGCTTAAGGGACTGGCCCCTTAGCTCAGTGGGAGAGCATCCGACTCATAATCGGGGGGTCCTTTGTTCAATTCAAAGAGGGGCTACCAAAAAGGGGGTCTGTACTAAATACAGACCCTATTCTTATGCCTAGAATAATTAATGATGAGTTCACCAATCTCCTTATAACCAAGCAATACCGGCGTCAGCTACGGCTACAGCGGGATGGTAAATGTATAACCTGTGGGGATGACCGCACGGACTCTAAGGTGTACTGCCCCGGCCATGCAGCATATTTTAGGGAGAAGAAACGGGACAGGGAAGGGTCAGGGAAGAGGTACAAGGGGGCAAGGAGCTACCATAATGGTTAGATATTTAGCAGGAGTATGGTTCACAATTGGGCAGGTAATCTATCTCCTACCCTGCTTATATAAGGCAGTCTTTATCTGGGGATTACACCCAACTAACCCCGAGGATATTAGGGATTTTATACAATCCCATTACCCCTTGGAGTGGGGTAAGTTTCAGTCAAATTGCAGGGAGTGGAAAGAGAAGTGGAATTAGATAAGGCCAGATGGCGGAACTGGTATACGCAATGGACTTAAAATCCATCACCTTCAGGTATGTGGGTTCGATTCCCACTCTGGCTACTTATGTCCTCTAAACTAATCCCCCATAAAGTTACCATAGAGTCCTGTGATAAAGGGTATGGATTCTATTATAAAGGTGAGTGCTTTGCATATGTGTGGGCTATGCCAGCTTTCTCTCCTGGGTGGTGGAAAAATCTGCTCTTATTCTCTAACCGTAGTAACCAGGATTTGCTAATGGCGGGGGAGAGAATAAAGAAGGCTACTTCTCGACATCACTCCATCTCTCTCCCTGTGCCCCACTCCATTTGATAGGAACTAGCATAGGCATTGCTCCCTCCATTACTCCCCCCACAGTTTGTATCCACTCCTCCGCAAGATCCTCTCGTACCTCATACAGTAGCTCATCATGGATAGGTAGTAGGGGGTGTATAACCTCTTGTAGCCTGGCCTGCTCCCATATCTGATGGGTTTCTGCCATACACAGACGGAGTACCCCACATGCGGTACCTTGAATTGGGTGATTCCCTAACTCCCTCAGGGTAGAGCTTACCACCCATGGTAGTACACTCTTTACTCCGGGGGTATGTAACACACGCCCGAAGAGATCCCAAACCATCTCTTTCTGTCGTGCCCGTGCATGGTCTACCTTCCGCATCCGTAGTAGTTCTGGGTACTTCAGATAGAAACTGTTTATCAGGTCTTGGCATTTATTCTCTGTCCATCCCTTACCCACTGGCATCTGTGCGAGGAGTCCTGAGCCGGTAACATCATAGAGGCTGGCAAGGGTACAGGTTTTAGCGGGGAAGCGGTGCTCCTCTTTATCTACGTGGGGATACTTCCACTTACCTTTTTCATCCTGGTAGCGGCCATCTTCTAGGTGGAATGCTGTTATAGAGAAGTCAGAGTATAGGTCCTCATCGTTTAGGTACACCTTAATAAGTGCTTCACAGTTAGAGCGATGGGCTGCCACTCTGGGCTCTATTTGCGAGAGGTCTACGGTTATCAGGATCCAGCCGGGACGTGTTATGAACCCTTCCCGTAACCGCTTGGCCCTCTTGCTATGCGCTGGTATAGCCAGCAGATTTGGTTCCTCAGCCGCAAAGCGCCCACTTGGTACGCGGGTATATTTGAAATTAGGGAATAGTCTCCAGGTGCCGTCTGGGGCTTTGCGTGCAAGTTTGAGTATAGGTTGACAATAGGTACCCCTATACTTTGAGCACTCTCGGTAGGCTTTAATTATAGGTACGACTATATGGTCGTGTAGTATCCCGCCCAAAACTTCACTATCTATGGATTCCCTATCCCCACTCTTAGTCATCTTCCTTCTGGCTTGTTTTAAACCCAGAGTTTTGAACAGTAAATGAGAGACTTGATCCCCACTATCTAAATTGGTATACACCCCCGTGATTCTCTTAACCTCCTCGGTAAGAGATTCCATTTCCTGCCCGAACTCTATATCTAACTTAGAAAAGTGAGATAATTCTACTTCTATCCCGTAATAACTGGCTGCCTCTACCCACGGCATACTATTGCTATCCAGCCTACGGATATTTATCATGGAGGGTCTATCTGGAAGGAATACCCCACCGAATAATCTCATGGGATATGTAAGTGTGGACTCTTTTCAAGGCAGTCTGGATAGGGGCAATAGTAGGGGCCTGGAAGTAATACAGGTTTATCTGGTTCCTCTGGTAGATTAAGATAAACTAGTGGATGCTGTTCTTCCTCTACCATCCCCGCCATTAAGGTAAGGTAGCAAATAGCATCCACAAACCTACCCCGAATGCTCTCAGTGCTCTCTGTATGCCCTACCTTACAGTAGTGGGCTATAGCATCCAGGTGCTTCTTGGTATACACCCACCCTACCTGATAATTCTTGAGCCCTAGCTCATCTGCAAGCCGGTTGAAGTTTGCAAAACGGTCCTCACTGTTGGCATACTCCTTACCCTTTGAGGATTTCATTACCTCAACCTCAGTGAGGAGGTCCTTTTGGAAATCATCAAACTCTTTGAAGGTCATAAATTGAACCACTCGTACGCTGACTTCTTTCTAACTAACCTTTCTGCCCGCTCCTGTATTGGCCATAGTTCTAATGTACGGGCCGCGTCCTGACAAGCATAGGGCAGTATCTTCTCTAAGGGGGTATGGGATATGCACTTACCAGGATAGGGACCAAGCTTAGCCTCTATCTCTTCATGGTGCATTTCCCAGTTACCCCATCTATCAAACACATCCAGGTTTGGATTAGCCGCAAGATCCGTAAAGAACCTTTTTAGCTTAGTTCCAAAGGACTGGGGTTTATACCCTTTCCACTCCCCTTTGGTATCCCGTATACATTCCTCGGAGGGCCTGCTCCACTCTTCTTGTAGCCCCCTAGCATAGTATTCTAGAATCCTATAGGTAGAGTAGGGGCGTACAAGGTCATCAAAGCTCTGCATCTCTGCCCCCAGGAAGCGGTAGGCTAGGGTCTTTAGGCCCTGTGGCATATTCCCTAGATGATAGGCTTCAGCCATGGTATCTATAATCAGATGATGGGGTACTGGCACCCCCATCCGCTTAAGGATGGGCCGGTCGAACAGCCTATTGTGTAACAGTATATGACCCTTCCACCTTTGTATCCACCAAGCCAATCTACCCAAAGCACAACTGTCTCCGGCCTGGATAAGTCTAGCTGTGCCTGGGCGCACTGAGAAGGTAAGGCAAAATGGAGTACCATTACGTGTTATCTCTGTATCGAGGGCCATGTTACATTCTGTATCTTGTTGAATATACTCATCTACGGCACTGCTTGTATTTAATACAAACCCGAAATCAGGATTTGGGTACTTATCCTGAGGGATGATTAACTCCCCTTTTAGATACTTGCGGAGGCGGATAAAGCAGCTTCGTAGATGGAGCATGAACTTGGGCTCATGTATCCCACGTGCTGGATGCCATATTGGAAATATGGCCCTCTCCATATCCCCAGGAACATCCCATATAAAAGGGAAAGCGAAGTGTACATCAAGATCCAACCCTGGTATCAGGGATGCAATTACTCCCCCTGCTGGTATGATAAGTTCTGGGTTAGTTTCCTTTATTTGCCTATATAAGTGGTGCTCGGCACAGGATCTTATCATAGCGGCATCTTTAGGGTTGCTGTGGTCTAGCTTACCCTCAGAACTAGTTGGGTAGCAGGCTACTGTGTTGGTTATCCTAATATCTCCCCTACGTAATCCAGCCAAAGGTAGGTAGTGCTCCGTAAGCTCCTGCCCAGTTTTACCAACAAAGGGCCTTCCGTACTTTGACTCTTCCTTTCCAGGTGCTTCTCCAATCAACATGACACTACATTTTTCTGGACCACAAGGGGGCACGATTGGATTCTTACCTGGGCATAGGGGGCATCTATCCATAGCTGACCTCTATCAATCTGTTCCTTCGAGTTCTTTTACCCTATCGTCTAATTGAGCTATCCCTTTCTCCAGCAAGAGTATTCTCCAGATAAGTATACCTATAATAACTAGTACACATACTAGAATACCTATTGAATTTATCATTGAATCTATCATAACTTTACCCCTCTAATTTGCCGCACAATCTTTATAGCAGTAGGAACCCCTATCCGGCTAATTTTCATCCAATCCTGCTCCTCCGCGTGTACCATGTTGGGCACAGTCTTGAAATGATCTACCACTTCCTTGCTTCTCTTCACTCCAATACCATCAATGAGGCAGGCAAACTTACGCTCAAACGAGGGCTTCTCGAATGATGGGACAATAATGTTCTGAGGCTGGGACATACTAGTATGGTTCCCCCACTCCTTCTGGAACCATTGGTACATAACTTTGATCTGGTATGCAGTCTCCTGAATGTCACCTGACCGCACATACACCGTCCCCGCTACTTGCTGCACACTGAGCAGGAATCCAAATAGCTTGTCGTAGAGTACCCTTCGGCCCCCTATTGGTATCCACGTCCCAGCTTTGTACTCTAGAATCAGTCCGGTAGCGGAGGGCTTCCATAGACCTTCTATGATAAGTAACCTGCGGTGGTAATCTTCCATCATCCCCGGCTGCTGGAATCCAGAAAAGCGCCCATCGTCAATGCAGGATAAAATGTCATTGGTCCGTTTGCGTTCCACCCCCACCATGATGTTACCCTCTGGGCCTTTACCCTCGAAGCACACGTCCCCCGCAGAGAGGGTTTCTATTTGCACGCCCATGCCAAGGTTACGGAGGTATGGAGCAAGCTCTACAGAGCCCACACGTCTGTCCACCAAGATCATTTAGTTATCCAAAGTATTAACCACCCAAATCCAAGGGAGCATAAAGGAGCAAGTATGATTGATGTATACATTTCCCATACGCTTTGCTCCTCCTTTGCGTATCTAGTGGGGTCGTGGGTTACTAATCCCCATATTGTGGATATCCCAATAAAGGATACTTTTGTGGGGGTAGGGCCATGCCATATGGGATTAATGAACCATCCCCATAAAATGGATAGAGCCCACGCTTTAAGCACTAAACTAAGGGCTAGGGCTGGGATGGCGGCTAAACATCCTAGAGCTACCTCTTCCTTTTCCATTAAAGTCCCCACTCCCGCAAACTTGTCCCTGGATAGATAGCCTGTACCAGTCCTGAGAACGTAGCCTCAGGCCCCCATAACTCCATCCCTATAAGCTCTGGATCTGGTTTGCACTTTAGGATGCGAATACCAAAGCAGTCCGTCATCCCATGCTTATTACGGTTCTGGTGGGCCGGGTTGAAAATAGCCCGTAGCTGAACCTGCACAAGGAAGTCTTGCTCTCCAAATCCCTTTCGCTTGTAATCCCCTGTCTTTTCATCTATAGAGAAGGGTTTACCATTTAAATCTAATTTAATTACCTTCTCGTACTCTGCCCCAACTTTATACGTGAATATGATATTTTTACCACTATCAAACCCACGCCCTATCATACGGCGTCTAGCCATGTTTACATCAGTCCGCGTTATTGGCATTATCTGTGTAGTCTTACCAAACCACGCCAGTAATTGGAGGTCCCACGTGTCGGAATCACCATCAATTACTACGGTCCTAAAGGTTGCGTTGGCTACCGCCCCTTGATAACTATCATAAAACTCCTTCCACATCTGGACATAGGCTGGCTGGTCTGCTTGTCCAGGTAGGGGCATATTAAATATCTTAATAAAGATATCCCTCTGCCTAGTTAATGGGGGTACATTTTTAGATACCATATGCTCATATCCACGATCTACGGCTAGAAGTCCAATTCCTGGGGGAGCAGATAGAGCAAATTCAGTCTTACCAGAGTCCGGTAACCCCTCAATTCCAATCAACAACCTATATGGGGATTTGAATTGGGCAATGGGTGTAAATCCATCAGGCAATACTGGCATAGGTTTTACTGAACCCCCGTAACGTGACCCCAATTCTTACCTGATACTACTCTGCCAATCTGGTGGGCGCTAATATTATAAAAAGGGGCTATCCTTTTCTGCGTCCAACCCCCCTTATAAAGGGTTCTTATGTTCAATACATCCTTATCCGTTAGCTTGCTACACCCAACCCTTTCTCCAAATGCCATACGCCCCTTTGAAAGAGCGTCTTGGGTATTATCCCTATAAGAACCTGGACTAAGGTGATCTGGGTTTATACAGGGTTGACTATCACAACTATGAAGTAGGATTTTACCCTTAGGGACTGGACCATAAACCTGCTCATAAGAATATATGTGGGCTAAAACCCTAACCCCCCCAGTAAACTCGTACTGCCCATACCCATCCTCTGAGGTTCGGCTACCCATCCATAACCAGCAGGTTTCAGTTTTATTAACATAGGTCCAGAACTTATCTGGGGTAGCTGCCCAATACAATCGGCGGCATAATTGGCTACAAAACTTCTTACCCTCCCTAAATCTTGAGGCCGGGGCCTCAAATATTCTATTGCATTCTAAGCAGGTACCTATCACATTTCCTCCGCTGTAGTTAATACGGACCCGGTTTCCATATTTAGCCTGTACTGGGAATAATCTACTAGAACTGCCCAGTTGGTATCAATCTCGGCTTGCGTAAACTCTACCTCATAGACCTGATAAATGGGGGTGATTGGGTACTTATAATCCCCACATATATAAAGGATATAGATGCGTGCGAACCGAGTGCCCAGCCCTTTGCAATAAGCCTTTAGCTGGGTAAGCCACATCCATTGTGTCTTTAGATCATGCTTGGCACTCTTATAGGTACATTTAACTTCATGCACCACCAACTCAAATCCCCTTGATCCCAGCAGGACTCTATCAACTGATTCACCATCAGGAGACATATATACCCCCTGCAATAGTATCTCCCCAGGATGGTCAGTCACCCCCTCAAGGGTAGGAATCAAATGTTCTTCCCAGGCCAAACCTATTCGCATTCTAAGTATCACATTTGGATCAGTAATCTCCCGTGCATCCACAAGGCTAAGGTCTTCTACCCACTTCTTATCCAGGAATCCTACCTCAACCGCCAGAGAGCGGATGATATTAGATACATGCAGACCCTCTGAGCGGGGGGTCTTAGAGGGAGGTAAAGTGAGCGGGGTGGTGATGTCTAAAATAGTCATTTTGTGGTATGTACTTAATACAGACCCTATTTGAAGGGGGGTTTTTAGGCCCCCCTTGTGAGGTTAGGGGATTAGTACTACCCTATCCCCCTCTATTTTGTATCCCCATTCGTTAAGAAGGGTATTAAGGGTATCATCGGACCCAAAATACTGATCCATGAGAGCTTGCCCGCTGGGGTGTGTTTTGATATCTTTGAATACACCCATGCGGAGAGACGCCTTTGCTAACCCATTTGGATTGGCTTCCAGCATCCCAGCAATCTTACTGGGGATATCAATATCGTCGGATTGTGGTGCTGGGACCGAGGTAGCCTTGGGTGGTGGGGGTAGCTTCCCTACATCAGCCTTAGTAAGTGTAACCTTCTCCCCTACTGGGGCATTCCCATTAGACTGCCAAGGGGCAGAGATTACCTCCGCTACCACTGGTATCTTTTTGGGGGCAGAGGGGGCTTGGGCTACCTCTGCAAGAGCATTCTGACTCCTTTTGTATTCTGTGCGGCTCTCAGGCTCAAGTATGCCCTGCATACGGGCTACTAATCCATCAACGAATCCAAGATCATCCCCACCAAAATCATCGGGGAATGTAACTGTATCATGTAGACTCTTTACCAACATCTGAAAGTTAGAGCCCTCATACATTGGGGATGCAGGCCCCCCTGGAACTAGGATAAGTGTCTTACCCTTTGTAGCTGGGTCAGGTTGGTAAGTTAGGTGGGCATTCTTACCTGCGCTGTAATGTACATATTTCTTCTCCTCCTCTTTGGTAGCCCCGCCTTGTGGCTCCATAATTATCTGACAATCAAGGAATGGAGCCCCTACTGGAGTCCCATCCTTTTTTGTGTATTGGTGCATCTTCCATTGTGCATCCCTCCAAAGGTATATGCCATCGGGTAGAAATCCACCCTCTGAAAAGTCCTCTAGACGTAAAAAGCTAACCCTTTGTGGCTGGGCTGCTGGTGCTTTGCGTATTGGCGCTGCCATCTACTTCTCCTTTTTCATTTTCTTCTTCTGCGTGTGCTAACATGTGCTGCAAAAGTACGATTTGATCGGCTGGACTTATCCGTATCGTACTCACCCTTATCTGATCGGTATCCGATGGCCGGATGGCTACTAACTGCATGGTGCCATCCCGGTTAAAGTTTACCGTCAAAAGTCTACGTTCACTTTCGCTTATTACCGTAACTTACCTCCTGTTGCTTTGGTTAGATCCGCCACATTATAAGAGGTTGTATGGACTATAGGGGTAGCATAGGTTACAGCCATTCCCAAGTTTCCCCCATCAACATTAGCTTGATTAGCCCAGTTGAGGGGAGAATCTATTATATCTTCCGATATAAAATTGGATACCGCCGCCTGCCCTAATGGACTTCTAGTTAATACCCCCGCTGGTCTTAGTATTGGATTACGCCGTTCCTGTTGATTACCAGAAACGGCTAAGCGAAAGGGCGTACTAAGACTTGGGCTTTGCTCATATCAATCCCAGTTGGGGCGTCTCCTCCTATTACCGCTGCAATCGCGGCTGATTGTTCGTTGGTGGCTATAACAGCCTTCGGACCGAAGACAAGCTTCTCGGTTGCACCTTCTTCGGCCTCCTTCTTTGTCGGGCGTTCAATGATCGCTACTTCAAATAGTGGCAAGTTACTTCTCCTTTTCTATAAACTCAATTTTAGGTTTTATTGAGGGCCGTCTTTGGTTTAGGTAATGTACAGCAAACCTAACTATCTCAGATTTGGTAACTCCCTTATAGTAGTCAACCAACTGATCCATAAGCCCAGGTTCCAACTGGATAGATGTCTTCTCATACTTCATAATTTTGGTGGGGGAGGGGGAGCCACTTGTAACTTTCTGAAAAATTGGTGAAATGTACGTGGCGCAAAATGCCCATACTTACCCCGCGCCCACTCGATATTGTCATCAATGATGAACGACTCTCCTCGATCCGATTTAGACCGCATGATCCGGCCTATTGTCTGTACCAAGGTCTGCATCATCTTATAAGGACCATACTCCGGGTCCGCTGCCTGCCGTGCCTGTACAATCTTGGAGCGGCCATCCTGGAAAGGTACCTTGAGAAGTATCTGGTATTCTGCCTCCTTTCCAGCGAAGTCAAATCCAGTATTTATGCTGGGGCTTGCCAGTACAGCCGGGGGGCCTGATGCCTTAAACAGGTCAATAGCATCCGTAACCGATTCCCCCTTTGTATTCACTATCATTCTGGGACTGTATTTAGTACACGCCAACATTTCCTCTAGCCGCTTCCAGGAGACTGTATGGATAAGCCCCTTTCTATCCCCCCTACGGCCCATGATCTGATCTGCCCGTAGGTATAAAAGGGATAGGTCTGTCTGCTTATGGTCATTCCGCATAGTAGGAATCCAATATGTAGGGCAGCGGGAGGCATCAAAGTCTGAAGGGTACTCAAAGAAATCAAACCTCTCCTGGGGCACCCCAAGCATGTACATGGTCTTGGGCCGGATTGTGGCGGATACCATTATGATACGGGGGATACGGCAGAACAGTTTAAGTTCTGCGTACCGGGCAGGGCGGATAGGGTCGAACTGCCAGCCTACATCCCTGATCTCTTCTCCTATCCAGTCCTGGGGGGAAGCTGTTGAGAGGGTAAGTAGCCGCTGCTGAAGGTTAATAAGATGGGAGTATTCTTTAATCCAGGCTGGCTTAGGGTTAGCACATGCTATCTTGATTGTTGCAGCCTCCAGAGCAATAGTACAAACTATGTGGGCACTCTTAGCCCAGCGTTTCCAGTTCCAAAACTCATCAGCCTCAGTCCCATCTAAGAAAGGTAACCGTAGAGCTTCAATCTCCTTATGGTGGAGAAGTATTTGCATGTGATTAGCAAGAGCCTCAGGAGCCTCATGACCCTCATCACATATAAGTTGCTCAAAGTTGGAGAAAGGGGAGTCATCCTTACGGGTTACGAACCACTTGGAATAATTAGTAACACCAAGAGGGGCTACCCTAAGACGCATTTCTGCGGAACTGTAGGGGCACGATACAGAGCCCCAATAAGGGCATCGCCCCACCCTACCATCCTCACAGGTATAGTCCTCCCGTAGTTCACATTGATAGTTTGAGCGCCCACGGATCTCTACCATCCCACAGGATGAAAAATCCTGGAGGTATTGATCCATTAACCCCTTAGTAGAGGTTAGAATAATAGTTCTTTTCTTGGAGGCTAATGCGGTAGCAACTACGGCAGGGCTCTTTCCGAATCCGGTCGGAGCACAGAATACTGAGGATCTTTTGGGGGAGTTGAGGAGGGAGTTAATACCTTGTTCTTGATTAGTTCTCCAGGAGGAGAATTTCTTGGGCAACCCAATACTTTCGGGGGTAATTATCATGGACAATAACAATCATATAACAATATTGCCGGGATGTCAACTATCACGCGGCATTTCTATGCCTATTTTTCTCGGATATTGCGTCAATTAAATCCTCCATTGACATTCCCAAAGCTTCAGCTATTAACCGTAATACGCGGGCACTTCCCTTGGATTGGCCGCTAAAAATACGGGATAGATACCCAATATTCACTCCCGTTTTATGTCCTATTTTGGTTAGGCTAATGCGGGCTCCACAGAGTATAGGGCTACTTGAGGTTGGGTGTTCGGCAATACAATAAAAAGGGCCTTCCTGGACAGTTCTCATATCTTAATCATACCATGCTATTGACAAATAAGCAATTGGGAGTTATAATGTGTTTATGAGATTAAGTGAAGCAATCCGGTTAGGGTCCTTACTGGGACCACAGGCATTTGGAACCCTGGCTGATATGCTTGGGGGCACTTGTGCCCTGGGTTCGGCTGCAAAAGCTATGGGTATACAAATTACAACGGCTTATGAAGCTGAAGATACCCTAAAAGAACTTTTCCCCATATTTGAGTGTGAACAAGAACCCCCAGTACCAATGCCTGTGGTTGACTTGTATACGATAATAATGGAGCTTAATGATGCATATCGCTGGAGCCGGGAGAGAATAGCTGATTGGGTGGAGTTCATTGAGAAAGCTGAAGAGGCCAAAACAGGGCGTGTATTAAATACAGACCCTATTTCAGAGCCTACCGCCCCCTATACTCCTGATCTGGTTTGTAGCCTACTCCACCAATAGCAGCATGGTTGGTCCTGGAGAAATAAAACCCAACCACAGTACCGAACGCGACTGAGAATATAGTGGGTATCTGGAATTGGGGGTCTTTAACAGCTAGATATCCAGCTACTCCTAGAGTAGCAAATACCACGAATAGCGCTATTGTAGCTTGGGTCCTTTCCCATATGAGATTTATACGGCGCTGCCCTTCATGGGTCAAATCCTGCTGTGTTGTAGTTGTGGGGGGTAGAGGGCGGTCTGTTAGGGGTAGGCTCATTGTAATCAAACCATACCATCCTTATGAATTGGGTCTGCGGGGGTGATAGGAATAATAGGGGCTACAGGGACTATTTTCTCAGATACAATAGGGGCATTAGCTATAATATCACGGGCCTGCTGTAATACGGGCTTAGGAACCATGACGGATTCATGCCCGTTCATGGTATTCTGACTTTGTATACGCTGTCCTACTGCATACTGAATAACCCCCAGAAACCATCTCCCAATATCACTTTTAGGCATTGGGAACGTGTTTACTGCATGGCCCAGTAACCCTATAAACGTGGACCCTGATATGAAGTAAATAACATGGGTGGTGAAGTTATCAAATAGGGTTGTTGGATCGTAATTGGTCATTTAATTCCTAGGTTAACTAAAGCTTGGCGATATAAAGGCAGGTGGTGGAAATTTAACGGACCCCAATCTGGCTGGGGGCCTGCGCTTCCCGGTGGAGCACATACATCTACCAAACCTGCCGGGTGAACATACATCTCCGGGGGGAATGATAGGGGGACGGCTGTTACCTCATCCACGCTTTTATCGTCCCCGTTGCGGTAGCTTGCAGCAGGCACCACTGATATCATATCCGCTAATTTACCAAATCCAGGCTTGGGCTCCCCAAAGTTTACCCGCCGTATGGGGGCTACTCCATCTAACATCATAAGGGCCGTTAGAATACATGCACGCCCCGCCCCGAGTGAGTGACCCGACACGCGGTAGGGGGGATCTATGCATCTCTTCATCTCTGCCCATGTTTCGGGAAGTCCCACGTAGAATCCAGGATGTACGGGTCCCATAAGGGAATGCCCGAATGGGTTAGCAAAGGCATAGAAATCCCTAAGCCAATCTAGGAAATTAGACGACCCCCTGAGGTATATATCCATTACCCCATCGGGGGCTCGTAGGGCTCCCCATGCTATACCATGATCCCCCTGTCCCAAATCCCCCTGCTCCCACCACCCAGGCTCTCCCTTCCAGGAATAGAGCTTTATAAGGTTATCACAGATATAGAGATCAGAAATCATGGGGTCTTCACCTGAGCTTGTGCTGCTTTAATACCTGCTGCATACCCAGCGGCTACTGCGGAACTGAGTTGCTGTAATTGGGCTACGGTGGTAACCCCAGAGGCCGGGATAGATCCCAGTACCCCCTCTAGAGCCGTGACCATAGGGCCAAGCGGGGGATCTAGCAAATCTATGATAGGCTCTGCTGCCTTTAGGCCCACATCGAGCCATTGGGCTACATGTCCCAAATCCTTACCAACTGCACCCAGCACAGACCTAAGTGACATTTTCTACCTCAGCGGGTACTTCTAGGGCTACTGCCACAGGTATCCCCGGTTCAAAGCCGCCCCATTCACATACGTGTTGTAGGTAAATATCTGGTTCATTATCACCATCCCCTCTGGGAGCCTGCCTTTCTTCTATCATCTGTTGGATAGTAAGACCCTCAGCGGACCATATCTCTAATTGCCGGTCAGCATCCTCCCACCCATGCTCTATTGTATCAATAACCCCTATACCATTGGGGTCATGGGGGTGGTGGGAATGAGGACTATGGCGAAGGTCCAAGGGATTGTTGTAAAGGGTAGGAACTTTGCCTGGAATACCGTAACCCTCTTGTTTTGCCATCACTTGCGCTAGTTTATACTTGGTCATATTTTGGGTGTGTACTAAATACAGACCCTATTTAGTGGGTTACCACGTTAGGCTGCATCATAAGGATGGAGCCACACCCCACAGTTATCCAGTTATAATTAGTACCTGAGGAAAGACCTGTCACGGTTACAGTACGGTAGGTAAGTCCATCGTGTGCCCCCCCACTATCAGATTGGCTAACAACCGGCTGACCTGATGCATTCCTAACTATGCTGGAATATACTTTGATTGTACACGTGGACGTGGAAGGCGCATTGTACTGGACTGTTGCGGTTGTAGTCCCCGGCGTAATCAATAGACCATACATTATATTCCAGGGTGGTGTACCGGCAGCCACACCGGAGGTTGCTTGGTTGATTACGTCGATGTCCGCGCCGAGGTCTGTGCCGTCCGAACTGAGTTGAGTTGCCGATCCGTTTGCCGCGCTGTATGGACTGCTACTTGTGAGGTGACAATCCCCGCCAAACGTCCCGCAGGACGTGAACTTAATTACCGTGTTGTCTGCTGGCTTCTGAAAAGCATTGGCCAGAACATTCCCGCTTCCGAACGATCCTGGGCTGGGATACGTACCCGTGGCCCCCTTCAACGCATTTGAAGACCAATAGCTGTTCTGGTAATAGGACGCAAGGGGCAAGCTTGCTTGGCCGACAAAATCCCCAACTGTGATGCTATTCATAAACGTAGTCGTATCTGGAAGGGGTGACCATGGGCCGTTGGTGACAAAGCTAGCTGCCGCAATCATCGAGAAATTACCAGTATACGGCCAGCTATCGGGTTGCCAGATAGTGTTGTGATTCTGGAGGTCACCAGTGTAGCCGTTCGAGGGACCATTCTCTATGGCTTGTCCGGGGCCGTCCGCTTCCATTTGCCAGGATTGGTTGCTGAAGCCACAAAGTGATGCAAAAGATGTACCGCACACGAGAGGGTTGGTGACCACCAGATTATTAACGATTGAGTTGCTACCAGGGGGAATCAGGCAGGGAACCGTCTGTGGGTTGCATTGTGTATCACGTGTAGCGGTCTTGAAAACATCAACCGCGTAGTTATTCATATATAGGATATGATCGTTAGAGAACCCAGGACCAGATCCGGTTTCCGCGCTGATTTTCCAGGCTTCTCCGGGTTGTCCGTAGGCGAACCCATACCGATACAGATTACCTATGTACGAAAATAACCGCCCATTTTTTTGCTCAGTGTGGTTCTTGAAATCACCGGTCTGGGTAGGAAAAGAGGCGAGCGTGGTGGCCCAGACTCCGCTTGAATTACAACGAAAGTTGGTTGTCGTGGTGGTGTTGTTGAACCATTCGCCTCCCGAGTGGCCTGGGTCGGCGGTATCGTACAGACAGGCGGTTCCTGTGATTGTACTATCCATCGCGACCGCGCCGGAATTGACGCGCCACGTCGGAGCTTTGTAGAAGTAGTTGCCGGCGAAAAGCTTGTTGGCGTTAGGGGGCGAATAAGGGGACCATGCGCCGCCGTAGAGCGTTACCTCCCCAGCCGCTTCTAGAAAGTTATTACTGATCGATGTAGGCCCCATTGAAGCCGTTCCCGAAATTGCCTGCGCCTCTCCGTCGTCTGCCCCCGTGATCCACGAGTCATGAATGTTTAGAAATTGAGAGTTGTCCACCAATGCCGTCACGATGGAGTGGTGACCTGAAGTATCGTGCGCGTAGCAGTGGTCTACTTCAAAGTGATGCGCCATTGCATTCTGGGATGTTTCGTTGCCATTTCCTAGGAATATAAGCGCATGGCCGAAACTACCAGAGTCGTTCTCTAGCAGTTCTAGGCCGCGCAATACCCAGTTATAAGGCAAATCCGCGCTCGCCATGGAGATCATCCCGGCGCCTGAACTTGTTAGAACTATTGGAGTGCCGCCAGGGGTAAGAGCCAACTGAAACGTTCCAGTGTTGCCGGAGCAGCCAGAGCAGGCCACAACGTAATAGATTTGATCCAGTTGCAACGGGGCTGGTAGAGTGCCGAAGGAATTGAAGCCAGCCGTGGAAAAGCTCACTCTCATGCCGTTGCTGACATTGCCGCCGTAACTGTGATACATAGTCAACGTGTTAGCGCTCACATTGACGTTGATCGGTACCCCAACATTAATATAGTTTCCAGTGGTGAAGCCTCCAGCCGCTTGCCACGTAGGTCCAGTCGGGTTGCACCAAAAGGAATTTCCGGTGTTGGGGTTGTACGCTCCTGTGCCAGGACCAGGAGTCCAGCCAGTGCAAGAACCGGACTGATCTGAGCTTACGGTAGTGAAGCAGCCAGCGGTTGCGCAGGTACCCACCGACACAGGCGTGGTACAGGTCGAGTCTAACAATTGGAAGGTCGCATTGTTTGCGCCAGATGACCCGCTGTAACCAGTTACACAGTAATGAGTCTTGAAGGTAAGCCCTGAGGGTGGGGTGAGTCCTACGATGTGGGCAGATCCCTCAGCCCATGGCTCAAACTCTACTTGGTAGCCGTTTCCCAAGCCGGTATAAAGTAGGGAACCGTTCAGCGTGACCGTGTTTCCGTTGAAGCTAACCACTGAATAATTGAAACTGTTGCCTTGGATCTCGGTACTCCAAACAGTGGGCTTTGCCGCCAACCCCCCTCCCGCAAACGAGAGCTTACCGTAGATCGCCGAATCGTTCGCTGGATTGGTGCGGTAGCCGATAGGTGAGAACTGATTCCATGCGCTGGATTGTAAAAAGGTTAACTGTCCACAGTTCTGGAAATATGGGAGGTTTGCGTCACCCACCGCATAAAAAGCGTTGGCTACAATGATGACAGTATCTCCACAAGCAAGGCCGTTTGCTGGATTAACCGCATGAGCAAGGGTAGCCCATGGGGCAGAGGCGGACGTGCCAGCGTTGGAGTCTGAGCCCGCTGGAGTGGCTGATGGGCTTGATACATACCAGATGGCTGCGTAACCATGAACCGCCGCAGCCAAAACTAATATCAGCTTCCTCACTCCACCACCTGTACAATCAATGTATTTGTGGAGGCATTTGCGGACACGGTACCGCAGGTAGTGGGCATCACTAATCCAGCTCCACTTCCTGTAGGAGCATTGCTTCCGGTAAACGCGCCCTTTGCAGCCCCCGCTCGCGATTGCCATTGAGCTAAGTTCCCGTTTGAGCTGTCCGTATTGAATCCAGCAGCCCCCGCTCCAGTGTCTTCTCCAAGACTATAATAGAAAATACCTGCTGGAATCGTGATTGGCGTGATAGTTACGGTCACAAAGCCTGTACTTGCAAGTGAGAAATTGAGATCACTGCCTGAGATTTTCGTACAGGTAGCGTCGAAAAAGGCAATCACTCCAAATTTGGCTGCCACTGCCGTGTCCACGTGTATTTGAATAGTAGTCACAGTCATAGGAACCGGAGTGAACTCCTGCCAAAAATAGCTCGTAGCGGCGGTAAAGGTTCCAGTAGTCCACAAGTTAGACCCATTTGGCTGATTCAGCAGCCACGGTAGGAATACGTTATTACCTGTGGTGGTAGGAGCACTTCCCCCACCGTTCGCCTGCTTCCATGTATTAGTGGCATCGCAAAAGTAGAGGTTCAACCCGGTCGTGTCAGTATAGAAGTCTCTCCCGGCAGTACAGTTTCCAGAGGGGGCTCCAGACCCAGTGAAGTAACGGGGCACCGTTACTGGATCAGTGGTCAACGTCTGCGCTCCTGATATTGCGCTTGGAGTGGACGCAATCCCTTGCCCCGCCACGATCACGTTACGTGAGTAAATGGAACGCTGATCCATCGCTTTAGTGATCGTGTCCCAGACGTTCGAGTGTATTGTTGTCGTCCAGAGTGGTACGGAATCAGCCGGGAATGCTGTGATTCCAGAAGCAATCGTGCACCCAGAACAGGTAAGCGTTTCTGCCCCATTCATACCTACATATAGGATACTATTCAGTTCATACCAATAGACAGTATCATTTGAACTTGTACCACTAATAGTGACAGTAGCCCCTGAAGTCAGGGTCAAGACGACAACGGACCCTACCCTAATTTGGCACGGTAATGTTGCACTACAAAGGGCTCCAATTGCCTGCACTGTACCGGATGTATTAGAGACATTAAAGTCAATAAGGCTTGTAGCCGCTAGAGTAGCTGAGGTAGTACAAGTTGGGCAACTGATAACACCAGTCCCAGTAGTTGGACTGGGGGTTACCACCACAGGGGATGTGGCAGTTATACTGACAGAACCTCCCCCACCAGAGCTTACACAATCCAAAAGACCTGTGATTGGATTTAGGGTTAACACAGAGCACTGCCCATATGCTGCCTGAGATAGCCCTAACATTAGAAAAACTAATATAATCTGTTTCATTTTATGGTGTGTATTAAATACAAGCCCTGTTTTGGGGTTATTGATATGCAAGTGAGGCACGAGAGGAGCAGGCAAAACTACCCCCCGTAGAACTAGTAGTAAGGTTAGTACTACCTGCACCCCCGGCAGTGCCAGCCCAAGCCGATCCAATAAAGTTGTTGGACCCATCATAGAAAAGCTGCTGGATAGCCCATACAGGTTGATTAAGGCGTGGGCACATTGTTGTAACCACTGGGGTTCCTGTGACAGTACCAAATCCAGAGGAATTAACGGGGATAGTAAAGGCATTTGCTGAGGTAATAGTAGCGGCCCATACTCCGTTCGCCGGGCTCCATGCACCCGTAAACCCACTTACCATTACTATAGGGGATATAACTAGGTTAGGCAAATTTGTATAATCACCAAGATTATGCGCTGTAGCTGTAAAACTGAGGGAACTTGCAGCGGTTGGGGAAGATACAACTATAGTGGTGAGCTTTGATCTAGATGCAGCTTTGCAAATATACTGAATTAATCCAGCATTATTGTAGGCTAAAGTCTGAATAGCAGTTGGTGGACTACCCGCAGACTGATTTACTGCTTGGCCATCTGGTATCTGTGCCCTTATAAGCGTAGCCGCCATTAACCCAAAAATAATCCTTTTCATTATTTCTCCTTAAGGCTATAATAAGAAAAGGTGGGCTGCGTTAACAGACCCACCCTGTAGCACCGAGAATACAGGAGATTCTACGATGCCCCCTTATAATAGCATTCTGTTTACCTGTCTTCAATGTGGAACACCCATAGGGGATAGAAAAAGCTGGAGACATATTAAATCCTAGATTGGGTTGCCCTTAGAATCAGTACCATTTAGCAAAGTTGCACCGTGACGTACTAAATATAATCCCCCTGGTAGTTTGGAGTTAGACTTCATATCAATCTTTTCCATTTTAGGTTTTGACCCTACCCAATGAAGCCTATGTACAGATGTCGGAGGGTCATCGCCTTTCTGGGTCATCATCTTAGAATTAATCTCCATTGAATCAGGAAATCCTTTAGCGGCCCAACTTTGTGCCAGCCGCAAATCCCGATAGTGCGTAATAAGGGCCTTTCTCTCTGTTGGCTTAGATTTCAATTCCTGTAGGCGTTTCTTTAATCCACCCAAAGTTCTCCTTTTGAAATCTACGAAGCTCTCGCCTGGGGATGTTGATTTCTCCCCCATTCCAGGAACCTTAACATTGGGCTGCTTAATTATATAATTGTGAATCTTATCCAAGACCTTCATGGTTGGCTGGCCCTCTATAGAGCCAAGAGCCCATGGCCTAAGGTCCTTAACCTTCTTAGATATAGGTACCCCTATAGCCTTAGATATAGCTTCTGCGGTTTGTACTGCCCTATGCAAATTACTAACCTCGATAGAGTCCACACCACCCTTAGCCTTAAACCTATCCCCTAGTTCTCTAGCCTGCTCTAATCCTTTTTTGGATAATGGAATATCGAAACTCCCTCTGATTACGTCTTGTCCAGAGCGGGCCATATCAGGTATTGATTCCTTATCAGGTACAACTACTCCCCCTTTAGCTAGGGCAATTACCCCCCCCCCAGCCATTCCAGGTGGTGGGGTAGGAGGTACCCCTAACTTATCCCGTACTATCTTTCTAGCCCCCTCACTTAAATCCATCTTGTCTAAGCTATTAGAGAACTCGGACAACTTATCCGGCTGTGTCTTTAGATCATCAAGGGTAGCCCCCTGCTCTTTCAATGAATCCCCAAAGGTCTTGAGGAAGGAATTAGCCTCATGAATAATAGGCCCATTGTTGACTGCTGGGGGGGCAATAGTAGCTACCCGTCCTGGGGGTGTACCGGGAGCCAAAATACCCTTTAATTGCTCTGCTGCACTGCCCCCATTAGGGCTTGTATTTAATACAGACCCATTTTGTGGGGTTACCGGGGGGACCTGTTTACGCTGTAGTACATTACGCATAGCATTCCCTAAATCCTGGGGATTACCAGGAGGGGGGATAGCTGGGCCACGATTGGGAGGGGGCTGCATAGATGGTTCTGGTGGGGACTGCATCCTCTTCTGTAAAACTTGGGCAGCGGGGGCTACCCAAGGCTTTGGCATAGGCCCAGACCCATTCTGAGGGGGGGTAGGCATAGGTTGGGCCGGTACATCATTTGGTACAACTGGTCCGGTTGCCCCTTCAGCCATAACACCTTGATTATACACCCCCCCTACCGGGGGTGCAGGTTTAACTGGAGGTTGAACTATTCCAGGAGGTACTCTGGTATTGACTGTAGATGAGCCCCCCATACTAGGGACTGAGGTAGCCTGTGTAGGTTGGGGGGGCAACCCGGTACCAGTAGGGGCTGGTTTAACTGGGGGAACAACAGGTCCCATGGAGGGTACATTAGAGGGAGGCTTGACTAACTTAGGATTAGTAGCTGGAATTGGACCCCCAGGACCCCCAGTAGATTGGGTTGGGGGCTTAGGTGGCATTATGCCGGGGGGGGTACCAGTCTGGTTAGGGGGGGGTGGGGTACCCTCAGGGGGTATTTCTCCCCCCTTAGCTATATAATCTAGAAGATTAGCCGCCCCTTTCATTATGGCTACCTTAGGGTGTAAAGCCGCCTCCGCTGCTGCTTTAGCCGCTGATCCAGGGGTTATCCCAGCATTCCTCAAGGCCCCAAAAGTCTTAGTGGCTCCATGCAGTAATACCCCTGATGCTACTGTACCAGCTAAAGCACCATAATCATCATTCCTTATATCTTGCTCTGCCTGCCTAATTAAAGGGCCTAATAGTGGGATATCCTCTACAGTACTAAGGGCCGCACGCCCATAATTTCCCTTATTAAATGCGTCTGATGCCTCTTTAGCCACATCTTTATTTGGGGTTACTATAGATTGGGCTGTACCTATAGGATGCTTCAATAAAGCGGAGGCCAAAGGTAAAGGATTAAGATTCTCCTCCAACCTACCAAAGAAACCAGTTTTTGTAGCTGGAGCAAATAGGTGGTTTACTATCTCTGTATCTTTATACCCATCTCCCCTAGCAGCCTGAATCTTAGAGGCCATATCGGGTTGGCTTTGGGATATAAAGTTTAGGATAGCATCGTCTCCATAACCATCAGCACGGGCTTCGGCTATCTTTTTAGATAAATCAGCCATTATTGTAGGTGCTCGGAAAGTGGCTTCCTATGTTGAGCCCCTGGAGGAGCCACATTGGTGCTAAGAGGATTTATACCATACTTGTCAAATACAGCTTTAGCAGATGGCATAATAGGGCTCCAGACATTATCGTCTGGATTAGTCTGCTTATATCTATCCTCATATGTTCTTAATTTAGCCCCAAATACTTTAAGCCCTTCCTGTGTAATTCCAAGGGCCTGTTGTGGGGAAGAAAAACCACCCTGAAGGGATGCTAAGACATGAGCAATTTCCGGGTCAGTGGCATTACCTTTTAGGGCTGTAGCAGCTTCACCAGCAAGGGCATTTAATACAAACTGTTGGTTAGTTGGCTTATCAGATCCAAACTTCTGAGCTATATAATTGTACACAGCATTCCCAGGTTGGAAGGAACCATTATTCATAGCTACTACTGCATCATGTAACTGCCCTAAATGTATAGAAGCAGTATTGAGAGCCCCAATATTCCTACCATCAGGCCCAGTAGTAAAAGCTTTCCTAATCTGAGCCCTTTGTTCATTAAATTGGGGGTCATATTTGAAGACAGCATCCCTTATTAAAGCACCAGACCCTCTTGTTCCAAGAGGGGGTATAGTTGCCCTGCCCTCTGAAATTGCTTTAACCTGTGCTGCTGTCCCTGGGGCCGACTGCTGTAGGGCATCTAGATATTCCTGCCCAGTCAAAGAGCCACCAACAGGGGCTGAATTTGCCCCAGACCCCCCACCCAATCCAGGAATACCAACTATATTTATATTAGGATTAGTCTTAGATAGGGTTATAGCCTTCCTAAGAATATCGGGGCTTAACTTAGGATCATCCGGATTACCACCAAGGGACCGTATGGCTGCTCTAAGTTCCCCAGTATACTCTTTAGACTGGTTAGTTTCTTTTGGGTCATTGGTTGCAATTATATTAGCTGGATTACTAGCATCTCTAATTACAGATCCAGGAGGAGTAACAAGGGGCTTAGGAGTAGCGGGGGATTTAACATCCCCAGTAGTGGTGCTAAATATTCCTTGAGGTGAAGATGCAAACTCCCTCTGTTTAACACCTGTTGGATTAAGGGCAAACTGCTGGGCTGTGCTATCATCCATCCCAGGAATCTCCATGGCCTGTAAATATCTCTCCCTAACTGTTAATTGAGGCTTGATAGCAGCCAATCTATTGGCATTAGCCTCTTCCCTCCAAGCTCTAGTGGTAGCTATCTGGTCACTTCGGAGCATAGCTGCTTCCCGCTCTGCCTCCTGCTGCGTTTCTTGATTAGCCAAGGCCCCCACATGCTGGGCCACACTAAAGGCCCCTGCTGCCTGCCCCTCTCGGCTCAATCTATTTCCTATTTGGGGGAGCCCAATACTACTGAGGGTAATCCCAAGAGCTTCCTTCCATCCTGGAACCTTCTTATGTACAGCATCCACATAAGCCTGATTAGCTTCCGCTGCTGGTTTATCTAAGGGCAGATTACCTATTCTGGATTGAAACGGGGGGGTAGAGGGCTGACCGGCTACCGATTGTGACATTTCTCCAGGAATGGCTCCTCCTGGAGTAGTCTCCCCAGCTTCTAACTTATTGATATCAGAGGGTGGAGGAGTGCTTGTATTTAATACACGCCCTGTTTGAGGGGGTGGGGGGGCAGTGGAATCTGGGGGGATAGGCCCATTTTGAGCTAACAAAGCCTCTTCCTCAGGGGTTTTCTTCTTCTTCCTCATCCCCGGCATGGGATTATTAGGCATAGGAGCCGGAGGCATACCCTGAGATTGAGGCATCGGGGGCATACTGGGTGATGTCCCCATTGGTGGAACTGCACCCTGAGAGCTTACTGGGGATTGATCGTAGGGAGAGAGCGGGGTAGGATTCTGGGGGGGAGCGGGCATAGGGTCATAGGAAGCCACAACCCCATCTTGGGCAGGTTTCAACCCACGTTTTTGGGCAGTAGCAAAGAAGACAGACTTACCCTTTTTGTCCCCGTACTCGGAGCGCATATTCTCTAGGACCTCGGCCCCATGCCCTTTAAAATAGGCCGGTATGGGCACTATATGTAACCCCCACCGTAATCCCCATACCCCTGGTAACGTTGCATAAGTTTCGGAACCATAGCTGGGGTAGTCTTATTACTCTTACGCTTAGTTAAAGGAAGTACCAACTGCGGGACTTGCTGACCCAACTCCCGTATCTGGGGTCTTGACACAAGTTCGACTCTAGGGGGCCTCACCCCCGCAATCTTAGCCCCTGGAATTACACCCCCCCCCATAGAGCCCAGCCCTTTATGTAACTTATCCCTATTCCCAAAGTAATGAGCCCCCTCCCCAGCTACCATACCAGTGGCAGCCATAGGATAGCTTCCATAGGGTATATTCACTCCTCCCTTAGCTTCACCAAAGCCCCCATCTGGACCTTGGACATTAGTGCCACCCCCACCACCTGGGTAAGTTAGAACAGGGGGGTCACCTGTCCCCCAATCAGGTATTGGGTCAGGTGTAATAGTATTAGTTCCAGTCCCACTATTGTAGGGATTCTGTTGCCCTGGACTAATAGTGGTGTTCCCACTACCTGGGTTAAGGGTCGGATCACCAGGATGCCCAGGTATCCCATCCCAAACCACGGTGGTATCACCTATACCGGCATTGGGATCTGGTACAGTTGTTGCCCCACTACCTGGGTCTGGGGTAACCCCATATGGATTAAAAGTAGAGTTAACATTGGGGGTAGTCCCAGTTGGATCAGGTGGAGGGGTACCTACAGTGGGAGCCGGTACATTTGGATTAGAGGGAGTAGCTGGAGGAAGGGAGAACTGGGTTGGTGGGGCATTCACCCCCCCTACTGTTGGCACCGGGGGCTCTATTGTACTCAACCCGGGCGGAACAGTATTAGGTGTGGAGGACCCAGTACCCGGAGAAGCGGGGGGAGTACCCCCGCCATAACCGCCCGCTCCACCACCATATGTATTATATATATTGGTATTGGAGCTTGCATAACTAGGGGGGGAAGGCACACCCTCAACCGGAGCCCCTTGTCCAAATAGAGCTTTCAACATTGCCAGATACGCGGGGTCCTGGGTCTGAGGTTGTGAACTGGAAAGGTAGGGGTCGTTATATGATTGATCCCCTGGAGCCTCACCGTACATATCCTTCTTAACGGGAGCTAGATCCACAATAAGTTCAGGGCCAGCCTCCCCGACTAGAGCCATATGCGGACCCTGGAAAGTATTACCCTTGGCAGTACCGGGAATCTTGGGTTGAGTTGTGGTTGTAGTCGTACCCCCTGTGGGATTTGTAGTCGTAGTCTGTGACCCACCTATGTTAGTGGCTTGGGACACATCTCCCAATACATTCTGAGCTAGGTTAGTTGGGGTAGTGGGATCTCCAGGCTTAGTCCCATAATTAGCAATTGCTCCCGCTGTGGCAGCATTAGCCCCACTAATTTGAGTTCCATACGTCCCTATCTGCTGTTGGTTACCAACCTGCTCGTTCTGGGAAGCCTGAGCCTGCTGATTCTGGAGATAAGTCCGGTACTCCTGCTGTTGAGCTAGAGTCTGGTTAGCAAAGTTTAGGTTAGTAGCATTATTTTGCCCGTACACATACTGCCCTGAGGCTTCCTGTGCCGCTTGGTTAGCCTCACTGGTAGTCTGCCGGTTGGTACCTAAGAGAGCGGCCCGATTGGATTGATTCTGCTCAGCAGTCTGGTTAGCCCCAAGGTTAGTGGTAGCCATGAACTGTTGGGCCTGTTGCTGCTGATTACCAAGGTACTGCTCAGCCCCCAACTGTGCGGCAGAAAGTGTATTCTGAGTATTGAGGGCAGAAGTCCCAAGATATTGCTGATTCTGTAATGCCTCAGCTTCCTGGGCTTGATTAGCAGCTACATTCTGTTGCCCTAAAGCCTCCTGAGTCCCAGTCCCCAACGCAGCATAACTCTGGGCGGCCCCCAAGCGGGTAGCTTCCTCAGTCTGAGTGGTGTTTAACTGAAGCTGCTTAGCCTGTACCTGGGCATTAGTCATTGCCTGGGCTTGCGCGGCAGCATTCGCCTCAGCCAATCTCGTTTGGGCATCAGCCAAAGCCAAAGGGTTGGTATTGCCCGCTGCGTTTGCCTGCTGTAACAGTTGGGCTTGGTTAGTTGCATTCTGATTACCAACTGTATAACCTGCCGCATTGAGAATAGCTTGCTGATCTTGTGGAGTTACAGTCTCGTTCTGGGCATACTGTTGGGATACATTAAGGGCCGTGGGGTCTACATAAGGATTGACATTAGCAGCCTCAGTGGCTAAAGCCCCCTGCACGCTTTGTTGGCCTGTATTCAGAGCATTCCCAGTTAAGGCACTTTGGTTGGCTTCGTTTGTGGCCTGGGCCTGCTGGTACTGCCCAATATCAGTACCTATGTTACCAGCGGTAGTACCAAGAGCATTGTTGATATTACCCTCATCGGAGGTTAGTTGCTGTACAGGTTGGTAGGGGTTACCAGCTATAGCAGACTGCTCCCCAGGAGTAAGGTAATTCTGTCCTACCTGCTGATCGGTTAACTGAAGTGCTTGCAGCGCAGGCTCGTTAAGGATGGCATTCTGCTGCTCCTGAGTGTACCCCCCTTGACCGGAAGCTATAGGAGCATACGCGGAGGTTAGCTGCTGCTGATCGTTAAGATTCTGCCCCGCGTTATAGTTTACATAGTTCTGCAACTGCTGATCTATACCTGCACCCTCACCTAAGGCCAAGTTACGATTCTGCTGGGCCATTTCATTGATGGCGGGTCCGGTATAGGGGGTACCATACTGTCCAGCAAAGGGACCTAACGGCTGCGAAGGATTGTTAGTAGCCAGATAAGAATAAGGGTTACCATTACCTGGAGTAGTATTATATTGATAATTTGGGGCTCCTTGTGTAGATGGGTTAGAGGGGGCTTGGGTTGGGGCAGGGCCTTGTCCAGGACCCATTATACCAGCCGCATCAGTCCCAAGAGTACCCCCGCCAAAATCATAAGCGGGGTTAACACCCCCAGGATAGGCAGTGTTACCACCAGTGGAAGCTGCGGTAGTAGGGGGGGTGGTGGTTATTGGATTTGTGGGATTTGAAGGGTTAACTCCAGTCTTAAGTGGGGTACCAACAGGGTGATTAAGACCTGGAGGGGTTGGGGTACTTGTCGTAGGTGGAGTACCTGTTGTAGATGGGGTTCCAGTAGTAGACGGTGGAGTCCCAGTAGTTGGAGGGGGGGTACCTGTGCCAGTTCCAGAATAAGGATTCCCTGTAGGTGCAAAGTTGGGATCACCAGCAGCCTGCTGGAAGGAACTTACAATATTCTGTGCAAGGCTGGGGTCCAGAGTTGCAGTTATATCATTACCATTAGAGTCCCAAATCTGACCATCGGGAGTAACCGCCACTGTCTGCACCTGTCCGTTGATGTTAACCTCACCCTCGTAGGAGCTATTTATGTCAGCAGTTACTCCCCCTGTGAGAGCACTATCGGTGGGAGCATTGGCTCCTGGTATCCTACCTAAAGTAGGCCCCCCACCTAAAGAGGATGCCCCAAACCCAGTTCTTGAAGAGGGAGTCTGTCCAGCAGGCATTGACCCCCCTGGAGTTTGGCCCGCAGGTGTAGATCCCCCAGGAGTAGTGGCATAAGCGTTATAATTTCCGTTACCAGTGGGGGCAGCGGCCCCAGCCCCACTAATAGACATCCCGTTAGCCTGCTCCATCTCCCCTATAGCTTGTGCGGGGGAGAGCCCAGTCTGCCCTGTCGCCTGATTGGTATAACTTCCAGTAGCGGGATTATATACCATATTATATCCAGGCCCAGAATTAGCAAGGAGCGGGTTGAGGGAGAAATTAGGGTTGCTCATTGCATACTGAGCATAGCTTTGCCCAACTGGTACTGCCCCTGTAGACTGCCCCACAGAATATGCCCCATAACTGGTGGGGGAGGAGCCATATTTGCCATATGTCTGGGCGTCTAGACCCGCGTTAGTCTGATTACCCCCCGGTACATTGATCTGATTCTGGGCAATGGGATTACCATTAGCATCCAGATAGGCCATATTGGGTCCAGATAGCTGTTGGCCCGATACAGTACCTCCCATCTGCTGGGCTATAGCAGCAGCGGCAGCCGGGGTAGCAAATTGGAGAGGATTTAGCGGGGAAGTGGTAGGTTGCCCTGTAGTGGGATCGGTGTACTGTACTACATTACCCTGCTCGTAGTTATTAGGGTCCAGATATGGGTTAGGAGCTTGGGTTTGAGGGATAGATGAGGCCGTGGTGGCTGTGGGTAGTGCATAACCTGGATTTTGGGCATTCACGTATCCAACACCCCCCGGCATCCAGACGGTTGTGCTGTTAAACCCCCCCATATTTTGCCCCCTTCTTTTGATTATCTACGTTCCACATTGGACGTAAATTTCTATAATTAAAACATAGCTTTTGCTGCTCTGGGTCCGATAAGTCAAAAGAAACACAGGGTCTAATATGGTCAATATGTATCCTACCCATAGCAGACCAGGACATACCCTCTGTAAATTGATTCTCAATATGGATTCTCAATTCCCCCCATGAGCACCCTACCACATCCACCATATGTGAATCCCTAGAACCATTAAGTGTCTTCAAAAATCTACGAAGGCGGTTACTCAATAAACATCTAAGTCTAAAGGAGGGGTCATTGTTATACTTATCTAATCTCCATTTATTCTGATAGGATCTGAAGGCTTCTTTGTTATTTTTAATATACTCTTTATCCTGCTCTGTATGTGTTCTATGGTATTCCCTAGTATTGGCCCTTTCCCTATCTCTATTAACTGAGTGGTAGTACTCCGAATACTCTTTTTCCTTTAACTGTACAAGGATAGAACTTCTATGCTTCTTCCTAGACTCAATTACTTTTTCAGGATTATCCCTCTGCCATTGCTTAGAAACCTCCAATCGCTTATCCAAGACGGCCCGTTCCTCTGGAGTACAATTTGTCTTTCGTGCTGGCATACCTACAGCATAAATCGATAGTAGTGGGATTGCAAGAACTTTATACCACATTAGAAATACTGCGTGTACTTAATACAGACCCTATTTGATGCCCTAAACAAGGGGTATAGCCCCTGTTTTCACTGTCCCATCCGAGTACTGTACAGCAAAGATAAGCTGGTTTGTGGTCTGATTCACGGTCACAGTCATGATTGTAGACCCAAAAGCTACTTTTCCCGTAGTACTCACTGCCCCTATGGAAGCTATACTGGCAATGTTAGAGGTTACTATCTGCCCTAGGGTATTAGCCCAACTCTGAATAGCCTGGAGCATACCAGCCATCACCTGAGCTAAGGATACAGGCCCAGTTAACTCACTTTTCTCTACTCCCATGCTACCCCCACTACCTCCTATAACAGAGGATAGGCCGGTACCCCGCACGCGGGTTATGCGGGAGGCTATATTCAGTTGAGGTACTACTTGACTAACAGGCATTTGTAATGGTATTATTAGATATGATACAAGATGAATTTTCAAACTTACCTATTACTAGGCAGAGGAAAGAGCAATTACGTCACGTAAGGGATGGAAAATGTCAGTACTGCTCCAACCCCCTTGCGAAAGAATCCACATTAAATTGCGTTACCCATATGATAAAGATTCGGGAAAGGCAAAGGAAAAATAGGGGTCGTAAGAAAAGGTATCTAGGGTCCCGTAGTTATAAAGTTACGATGGTATGAAATATCTAATTATCAAGGGGCTCTTGGTTGTCAGTACGGCCCTAGATGCCCACTCCAGTTGGAAAGCTACTAAGGCTGGGGCTATTGAGGCTAATCCTATTCTCTCCTCCCATGGAACTTATGCTACCAAAGGGGCTACCATTGAATTTGGGATAACCAGTGCCACCCTGCTGACAGAGTACTTGATTGAGAGAAACCATCCCAATATTAGAAATAAGATTGCCATTGCGGAAGCTGTATCCGCTGGGGCTCACTTTGGTATCGCTGCTCATAACTATTCTCTAGCGAAATAATTCGCGTTCTGAATACCAATGCCGCAGGGCTGATAGCTCAAAGTTACCACCTGAGGTAATCACAAACACAGAATCCACACACCAGAACCCATGCAGGTTGCTAAAGGATCTCACCACTGGGACCGCTGTAACCGCAAAGGCCGGGACTGGGATATTGCCAAATACCTGAGTCCAGTTAGCATATTGGGAAGCAGGGTTGGTAGTCTCAACAAAGGTGGACCCTATTAAAACATTAGCTGCATTATAGAAAGATAACCCAAACCCTATCTGCCCATCAGCGGCTACACTGGACTTAACCCAGAAACTAGCAAACAGAGAAGCCCCAGCGGTAACTGAGAAAGGTACCGTGGAAGTAACATCACTAGAGCCTAAGGAACCGTTAGCTGTTCTTTGTATCCCATATAATCCATTCTTGGCACATATAATAGACTGAATCCATAAGGCCCCCAAAGTCCAGGCGGGTAAAGGAGGGGGGGGTATAAATAAAACTGAGCCCTGTCTTAATGCCCCTATAAAGGATGGGTTGGATACGCCTGCTGTTGGCACCTAGCTTCCTACATTATCCACTATAAGCTGGGCTGTACCACTAGTAGTCGCTGTAGATTGCCATGCCGTAGTTATCCCATCCTCTTCCAGGTAAGAAATAGTGGACCCAGAGATAGTGAATCCATTCCTAAGAGGACGGAGGGCATTCATGGTTGAGCGGGAAGCGGGTTGACCCACTGCTACTGTAGTTGCCGTCCAATCCCTAATAAGGGCCGAATCGGCTATAGCGTTTTTAGTGTTAGCATCAAATAAACCAGCAGTGGGTCCTGATATACCTTGGTCAGCAGAGAGGGAAGACTGGCCTACCCCAGTTAGGGACATCCCGGCTCCATTACCAGTAGCAGTCCCAAAAATACCAGATCCAGAAGTAGCCCCACCCACACCAGATATTCCTCCTCCCGTTCCCCCTCCCACCCCAAGTACACCATTTCCAGACCCATTTCCGGCAGCGTTTATCCCGTTACCATTGGAGGCTCCAACTAGGTGCATTCCATCCCCCCCACCTGCTGCATAGGCATAAATTCCAGAACCGGAAGTGGCCCCCCCCGCTGCCACTATTCCCTGTCCCGTACTACCCCCAGAGGATAACACCCCACTACCAGAGCCATTACCAGAGGCATTTATACCATTACCGTTAGATCCAGTAGAGGAAGCTATAATAGCATCCCCAGTTGAATTAACTATATTCAATTGCCTTAAGGAGAGGGTAGCATTAGGGCCATTTGTGAAAGATCCATTTATCTTTACCACGTTAGCTGGTATTTCCGTACCCAAGGGGCTATATCCTAAATAGGCTATGTCTATAGGGGTAGACTGCATATTAGCGGCCCCCGAAAGCATAATTACACAGCCTAGATTTCCAGTAGAAAAAGCCGCATTAGGGGGGCAGAATTGATAATACCCCGGCATATGGGTAGCATCTATCTCAGCAAAACCACCAGAAGTATACACCCCCAGAGTCATAGTGGTAAGCGTTATGGCAGTTGGGGACAAGACAGTATCCGGCATAAAATAGGCAATTAACCCGGAGGTTGCAGATGTTAATCCCGTAAGCCCAGCCCCAGTTGTCACAGAAGAGTTACCAATAAAAATCTGTAATATGTTAGAAACTGATTGTTTCTGTATCTGCTTAAACTGTGGTGCTGCCATATGATATCTCGGTGTGTACTAAATACAGACCCTATTTAGGTATTACCTTCAAAACTGGGATCGTGGACAAGATTCATACCCTGAGTTATCAAATGACTCATACCCTCAGAGATATTATCAAAGCTGCGGTGTGGCATCAAACCAGGACTCTGGGATAGGGTAACTGGTAGAACATTGAAAACTTGGGCATGATCCAGACTAAATGCCTGAATTTGGGCTACCCCGTTACCAGTTAGGCGGTAGTCTGCCCCGTGATGATGATAGATCACCCCCTTTGCAGACTTCCCACCCATGTTGGGAAAAAGGGATGTCTCATAGGTTGAGAATATGGGGAACCCATTGTCTAAGTATGGGTTAACATCTGTAGACTGGTTATTCCTTAGTATACCATCGTGGAGGGAGGAGCCAAGCCATAATTCCTGCTGTTGGGAGGCTGCTGTAACCGCCCCCGGCAGTGAGTTTTTCACAGAAGCAATAGCCCCCATATTGAACCCCTGAAGGAAATCAGGACCCGAGAAGTTAGCCGCTGAGGGAGTAAATCCCAAAGTGTAATCCCATACCAATTCCGCATTGGGAGTGGTAGCCCCATCTAGACAGGCTAGAACTGTAACGGTCCTTTTATGGGGTACATCCACTATCTGGATAGCTTGTGCAGCATTCCAGTTAATCCGGTTCCATATATGATCCTGGTTATAGGAGATAGGAAGGGCCGGGAACGTACCCTGGAAATAATACATACCATCTTGGGCAGCTACCCAAGCATATGTACCCGAGGGGGCAACCTGTACACCCCGTATCGCTAAAGTTCCACGGCTACCATCAATTAACTGAGGAGTAGCCCAAGTAGAGGGGTCACCCTGGTTATCTGTGGTCTGATAAGTCCACTCAGGCCCGAACATGTATAATACACCATCCATAGAAATACAGGTGGTAATATCCCTCAGGCCGGGAAGCTGAATTAAGGAGAGAGCGGGGTCTATCTGCTGGTACGCTCCAATAGCAGATACAAAAAGAGCACTCGACAGACCTCCAACATTATTAGGTATTTGACAGACATATACCATCCTATTTCCATGGGTTAGGACCACAGAAGGATAAAATTGTGGGACGTTAGAGACTGAGTTAGTCAATAGGGTAAGGGAATAGGTAACATCCTGTCCTGTGGCAAGTAACTGCTGATCGGAGATATTGATAATGAAGGTAATGGTAGAGCTTGCACCCCCTACTACAGCTTGGGACAACCCTTGCGGGATAAACCATTGGGCAGGATTTCCGAAGGCAGTCATCATGGGATGAACTGCAATCGCCCCTACAGGCCAAGTAGTAGTCAGACTCCAGGAGAGGTAGGTCCCTCCTCCGACTGTGTAGGCAATTGGGGTGAAGGTGTTGATATTGGGATTAGTTCCCACTCCAGAATCAGGACTGGGGCGTGTAATGAAGCCAGAGCGATATTCGATAAGATAACCGAACAGGTGCAATCCGGGGGTACTGTTTCCAGGTCCCGGTTCTGATGGGGGCGGCGGAACATAAGTTATAGGGGGCAAGAATGCCAAATCGTTTACAAAGCCGGATTGGTATGTAAGGATGCGGGCACCACTCGCCCCCTGCCCTGACACAGTAAAGAAAGATAGGAATAGTCTAGCCCCAGCTTGTGAGAATGTAGCAGCTATTCCTATTAGACTACCGGCTATTAGCTCAACCTGGGGTAGAGGTTGATTGGTGATATCTATAGCCCATACAGACTGATCTGAAGCCCGGTACCATAGCAGGAGGTTACCCAGGTCTGATATCCAATTGGACATGGCTGAGATTTCATCAGTAGTAGCAAAGGCCACTGAATACCCAAGCCGGGTACCTACCTGCATCCCAGATCTGCCCTTAATAAAGGATACGTTCTGGGCCTGTAGGCCATTAGAGGAGGGAACCTGGGTAGGGTCCTGGTACGACCAGCCCCCACCAAAGCTCATCGACATAACTCGTTGAAAAGATGGGTCAACCGTATGAGTATCCTAGGCGTGTACTTAATACAGACCCTATTTTAGGGTTTTAACGGGGGCGTAAAGTGACTGTTACTACCGCACCGGCTAAAGAACCTACGGTAGTAGAAAAGTTAAGACTTAACCTATCCCCCGCCAGTAGGTAATTATTAGGGAGAGACAATAGAGTAGCTACTTGAGTGGTATTAGCTGTTGAATTTAGGTTGAAAGTACCAGACTGAATAGAGGTACCCGATCCGGGGGCTGTGGTGCTAGACTCACGGGTTAATCCTACAGTGAGAGCAGACCCATTGGTGGTAGCAAATGTACAGGAGGCAACGATTAATTCATAGGTCCTGTTAGCAGTAAGAATAACTTGATTAACAGCTAGGTTAGCGTTTAGAGCTAAAGTCCATGAGACATCAATTGCATCCTGGATAGGAGCATAAGTGACAGTAACTACCAAACCCGCTAGGGCTGTAAGGGTACCTGTAGCTTTAAAGGAAATGCGGCTACCCGCGTTGATACGTAGGTTAGCAGCCGTAGCACTTAAAGCCACAGTCTGTACTGTATTTGCTACAGCCCCGCCAGCAGTGTTTAGGGCAAATGCGGCGGCAAGTACAGAAGTCCCGGCACCGGGGGCAGCAGTTCCAGTATCAATAGTTACATCCCCAGTTACAGTTCCCCCATTAGTACCTACCGTAGAAGCTACAGCTTGCACCCCTGTTATGATATAAGAGCCATTGGATACCATCAGGGCAGTAGTGGCAATACTGCTGTTCAGGTTCATCACGTAATCTACAGAAAGGTGCTTATTTCCAGGGGCAAGTTCAAGTGTGATGGATACCCCAGCTAGATTGGTGACAGCACTGGCAAGATTGAATACAAGCCGGTCACCCTTCATCAATTGGACGGCTGGATTTTGTGTGACAGCGGGGGAGGGGGCTAACCAGTTGGGTAGAACCGCATTCTGTACAGTATTGGCGGTAGCATTCATGTTGAACGTACCAACCATCATAGGGATGTTAGTGGTAGCTCCGGGGGCCTGAGTTCCCGTAGCTTTTGCAATAAACGCGGTATTTGCAGCCCCGTCAGTGGTAGCAAATACACAGCTTATACTGGTGACAATATAAGTATCATCTGCAACCCAAAACGCCTGGGAGGTAATGGAGGCGTTAGTGGCAAGATCGAAAGTCTTATTTACCCGCGCACTATGTAGGACCGCTGCCCCAACATGCAAGTTATCACTAGCATCCAAGGCATACAGTGGGACAAGGCGGGTTCCGGCATTATTGTTGAAGAAGTCTCCAAATCCGGGACTTTTCCCATAATTCTTGGAGGCAATATTGGGGTCTAGCCCCATCTCTTTTGCGAACGGGGCGCGAATGCATTCCTCTAAAGTAGCAAGAAAACCCATTTTAATCTCCTAATTGTCTTGCAGCCTTTTGAGGGCCGCTATTCTCTCAGTTAGCAGTCTGATTAACCTGGAATACAAATCTTTGGTATTGGGATCATCTGACCCCTCGATTTGTGTTCGTAGATGCCACACTTCAGTCTGAAGCTCGGCTATTCTACCTGCAATTTTACTGGGATCTTCTACCCTTACCATGCTATAGGTCTACCAGCTATACCACCTGCGATTCCTCAAACGTCCAAAGGGGGGACTTCTACGCTTAGATGGTGGAAGCCTCTGTAGATTACGGATAGCGGGAGAAAGTAGTTGAGCTAACATCCCCCCTGGAATTTGTTGGGATAACCAATTAGGGCCAACAGATAAATTCTCATATACGGATGCTCTCTGAACTAAACTACGAGATAAGGCGGCAAGGGAGGCGGTCCTATAAGATAAGAATCCCAGGCAGTCATCCACCCCCACGGGTTGGGTAATAATTGTGGGGGCGTTCCCCGAAAGAGAGTATACAATTCGCAACTGCACAATCCCACTGCAAGGGGGAAATCGGAATACATTCCCCTCCCAAGCGTAGAAAAGAGGACGGTCTACTGGGGCTACATCTTCCCAACTTAATCTTTCCACAGGGGTAAGGGCATTAAATTGCTCCGCTGAGGAGGAAAGTACAGCAGTAGTAGTTACCGGGGTACCTACAGCAATGGAGGCACATCCATTAAGTACTATAGTAGATGGGTTAGTTACTGTTACTGTCCACTGATCGTTTGCATCATCACTTACCCCAGCAAGCCCATATAGGACGGCCTGATTCCCAGAATTAAGGGTAGTATTAGTACTGGTTGTGAGGGTTGCAAATCCCAACCCCGGAGTGGTTGGGGAGAAGGAGGATACGGACCATACCGTAACATTTATACGGACCTCTACGGACTCCGGCTGCCCCAAGTTATAAATAAAGGCGGTAGCCGGATTTAGATACCCAGTATTAGCGGGGAGATTATAGTAACTCTCCCTACGAACTAGAGGATATTGGGCTGACTGGGCTGCCCTATACATCTCAGAGTAGGCAGCCTGATAATGGGTTTGGAGAAGAGTATCGGTATAAATCTCCCCACCGGGGACTTGGGTATCCCCCATAATCCCCCGTACTGCATCGTAGACATTTTCCACAATCGGTATAATTAGATTATCCTCATTTTGGGTGTGTATTTAATACAAACCCTATTTGATAGGGTTACCAAATACCCTATACCCTAGGATAGCTAACAGTATAAAGATTAGAAGACCCCTACCAGCCCGTGGGTATGGATAGGGATTACCGGCACTATACTCACCCCATAGGGTGAACACAATACCAAAGGCATAGATTATCCAAAACCACATTGATGGTGCCATTATTGCTCTGCCTCCGCTGCTATCTGCCCAATCACGTAATTAGGACTGAGCGGGTACCGGCTGAACTTATCCAGGATAAGCCCCACATTCATCCCACTCATGCCATTCTTGAACCTCAGGCAGAGGGTCCAATATTGAGTCCCATCAGGCCCTATAGCGGAAGGTTGTGGGAATGGTGATCCAGAAGCCCAACTAGGCTTATAAATTCCTGGGCTCACAAGTGGGGGAATCTCAGTAAGTTCATCATCCCCAGGTTGTACCCCCCCTCCCATCGGACGCGGATCTCCGGTGGCAAATTGAATCTTGAGGGAGTTGATGGCAGCAGCCAAGGTGCGAGCTTGGGCGTAACTGGCAAGCTGCATGGAATTGTAGGGCTGTACCCACTGCCCAAAGGGTGGAGGAGGAGGGGCAGTAACGCGGGAATACCCAAATAGATTGAAGAACTCAGCATCACTAATACCACCTTGAGACTCAGATACCGCAATGGTGCTAGGATTTGCGGGGGTAGAAGGTGAAGTACTGAGAGTAGGCCCAGCGGGAACACCACTGAAGGCCCCCCCAGGCTCAGTAAGATGCTGGGTAAGTGGATTAGTATCGGGCTGAACTATTCCCCCCACAGTAGGAGGCTGCCCGGTTACAGGGAGAACAGGTTGACTTAGAGAAGACATTAGTTATCCTTTCCTTTACTATGCCCTTTACCAAAATTCATCTTTGCTATAAAAGCTGCAACCATAGGATCGGCAGCAGTATCCAGGTTGTACTGTAGATACCTAGCAGGAAGATCAGTTTTGCATTCTGGGCAGACAAGGGCGCGGGTTTCAATCTGCTTACCGCAAGCAATACAATCCTTAACCTCAGTAAAGGCTACAGTCGGATACCAAGGCAATTTCTCTGCCCCCTTATCCAGCATTTCCTTAGCAGCCATACGGTGAATCTCGTTAATCTCTGTAGCCTCACCTTTAAGATGCTTTCCGTTAGCATCCAGAATATACCAATTGAAAAGTTTATTCTGCATATCCCGGAGGGCTTTCAATTCAGTGGTGGTAGGTTCATCTCCCTCAATGATACCCACTCCTGGAGCGAACCCGGACTTGTTACCCAGAGAACTCCTAGCCCAAATCTGCACAAGGGCATTAGCTACAACCCGTGCGGGAATAGGGCCTGGAAGCCATGTGGGTTTACCATCCGTGGGGTCTGGGCGGTTCATCCACTCCTCAGTATCATATACCCGGAGCCCGGAATAGCCCCCCCTTGGTGGGGGTTTAAGGGTATATACGGGTAATCCATAATGGCGGGAGCGGTACTCCAATAACCCAGGATATATGGATACAATAGTCACATACCCCCGGCCCATCATGGCGCGGGTATGATCCTGAAATTCCTTAGTAGGGGCGTCCTCAATAAGAGAGCCCATAATTGGTTCAAGTGTTGATGTCATTTAATTCCTTTCTGCGTCCGAAGGTTGAACAGATGGGAAGCTAGTAGACCCTTTCTTACCAGGGCATCCATAAAATGCAGCGCTTTCCATAGCAATCTGTTCGTAAATCTTCATCCAGTGCTGCTTTTCACGCTTTCTGCGGGATTCCTCATCCTCAGTTATGATATCTTTTACCCGGCGTGCCCGATCCTTACGGATAGAATCAATGAGACACTGAGTCATTCCTAAATCTGGGGTTTCCCCTTCAGGTAAAGCCACAGGCCCAGAATTGCTGCTAGAAACAGGAACCCAAGAATGGTTTCCAGTTCCATAAATATTACCATCCCGCTCATTGACTTCAATAAGGGCACAAACCACCCAATTTGCGGGATGGTTGGGTAAAAGCAGGCGAGTTTCAGTATCCACTTCTGCTACCATAATTGGAGACATATCTACTTCCCCTAGGCCATCATAATTTGGTTTGTGGTTAGGGCTAAGAGAGTAGTTCAACTTAGGTCTACCCATGTCATCTACTAATACCATTACGTGTAGGAGATCCCCAGACCATCTCCAGGCATAGAGGGGGTTAGTACCCAACTCGGCCCGTACCAGATCGTTCAGTTTCCTAATATCTTTAGGATAATCAATCATATAAGGGGGTTAGCATTGAACTAACCCCCACTCTCCTTTCGGGCTTGTATTAAATACAGACCCAGTTTTAGGGATTCTTAAGCTTAGCTTTAAGCTTCTTAAACCCATCTATTTCCTTCAGAGCCCCGTTATGTTGCATAATGAGGGCATTCAACTTGTTTTTGTCCTCATCAAGCCCACTGGTGAAGGTACTGATCTTTGCGTGAAGGTCATCCATCTGTTTCTGGATATCGGACACGCGGGATTGTGCCCCAGTAATTGCAGAATCACACTCTTCTGGAGAAGCTGGGGCCGGGGGTGCCACGGTTGGGGCTACAACAGGGGCCGGGGCTGGCTTAGCTAACACATCTTGTTCTGGCATATTCTCTCCTTCTTCCTAGCTTGGAACCTTTAACGAGTCAACGTAGAAGCCCGCGCCAGGGTCATAATCTACAAAATCGAACGCCTGCTCGATATGAAACTCACGGCTTGCGGCAATAGTCCCATCCGAGTTACGAACCTCAAACACATTTCGTCCAGTCACAGTCTTGAACCGTACATCATGGGTCTGGGCTCGGCCCCAGATTGTGGGATTGATAAAGTCAATACGATCCTGGAACTGCCGCTTACTTACCATTGTGGGGATTCCGCACAGATAGAAAACATCTGTGTAGTCGATATTATTAGGCATCAAATCTGGCATCTTACCCTGAGAATCACCGGGCTTCAGGAAGATATTACTGATATTGACACCAATCTGGAAGACTGCCTCACGCTGTTTCATATGGGCAATCCCGCGAAGACCATTAGTGATAGTCTTATCACGGCGTTGCTGCAATTGATCCAGACCCTCAAGTACTAACCCAAAGGAGAAAGTAGCTCCAGAAGCGGAGATATGGGAAGCCAAAAGCTGCGGGATAGTGGACTTTAGCTTACCCAGATAGTAGTTAGACCCATTCGCGTCATTAGCATAGTATAGGCCGTGGCGGAAGGAATCACCAGTCAAACCAGGACCGTTGGTCAGACCACCACCGGGCCATGTGGAACTGAAAGAGGTAAGAGTGGACGGACCATAAATATCCAAGTTAGGAAATGCAAGGATATCAGTGGCCGTAATCGAAGCAATAGACTGGCTGAGGGTAACAACCAATCCAATATAATCAATAGCGGTAATAAAGGTAGGGGCGGTACCAGAGCTAGGAGCCCGCTTAGTAGTCCCGCCCGCATTCCACACATCTACGCACATACCCTCACGGAGCCGGTTAACCCCGAGGGTATCAGTAGATCCTGCGAAAGTTATAGTTGTGGAAGTAGCAGCCGAAGATTGATTTGTGAGTATACCAGTTCCATCAGTATGAAGAGTGATATCATCGTCAATCTGGGATTCTGTCATCGCATCGGCAAGAGTCTTATTAAAGACGTTAACCACAGACTGGGCTGTGGTAGCTGATGTGTCCGACTCTTCATCCGTTACCCGATAGGACCGTACGGTGGTGATATACCCCGCCTGAAGGGAGGTAATCAACATGCCAGTACCGACTCCGAGGGAGCCCCCATCAGCAGTGTACTTATGGAAGTTACCGCCACGGAACTGTTGCAGGGGTATACGGTAAAGATAACGCGAGATATCCACCTTATCGCCCCCAGCTTTCTTAATCATGCTGGAGACTTCGGATGAACTCTCAAAAATAGGTTGAAGTTTCTGACGGACACGTTCAATCTGTGCCGCCACTACATCTGTTACGGAAACAGCCATAATAACCTCTATATAGGGGTTATGATTCTAGGAGTTAAGCTGGCGGAAATTGAAGTCGGAAGCGGACTCCCCAGGACGCCGGGTAACCGGAGCCCCTTTTCCAGGGGTAGGATTAGTGCCATTGCCACCTACATCCCTCTTAGAATCAATGCTGGAAAGCTGTGCATGGCGGGCGTCAGAGATATTCGTCATGACGGCACCAGTCTCTCTTAGAAACTGTCTGAAGCTAGCCTTTATAGCAGGGATAGCCATCTGCATATACTCACCAACTACCTGTTGTGCAGCCTGGGGGGTACCCAATCTACGGGCTTGTGATATCTTAACCTGAAACATATCCCAGGCATGTTTATTAGACTGAACCGCACGGACAATACTATCATAGTAGTCCTTGCGGGCAGCCTCATACATCCTAGGGGCCTTTGAATGCATACTCTTCAAAGGAGCTAAAGCCTTATCTACCTCAGATAACAGACTATTAGTGGTAGAAGTTGCAATACCATTATCCCAACGCTGGTTAAAGGCAGTTACGTTCTGCTGCCGCTCCTGCTGGATCTGCTGCCTCTGCTCCTCTAACTGCTGTCTCTCACCAGCTAAAGGATCTGGCTGATTCCCACCTTGAGGAGCAACCCCAAGATCCCCTTCTGACATCCAGTTACCAGTAAGGTCCCTATGAACCATCTGGGCTGTACGCCATAAATCCTCCTTATCGGGGCCAGCGGGGGTTGTCTTCCATCTATCCCATAATGCCGTCTCATAATTAGTCATGAAAGGCATTGATGCCGCAACATAAGCATCTGGATTAGAAGAGGCAAGGGTAGGGGCAATATTAGCTGCCAGAATTTCAGCGGCCTGCCCCCGGTTCTGCCCCATTGCAAACTGAATAAAGGTCTGAGCCCCCTTAGGATCTCCAGAGTTAAGATGGTGATCCATTACCACCCTATCCCTATATGCAGCATGGTAATCCCGCATTTGTGCCACAGTTGGCACATGCCCAATTCCACCCTGCTCAATAGGTTTAGCCAGTTCCGTGATAATCTTATGGTTCTGGTAAATCTCGCGGCCCCGTGGGGATTTCAGTATTACATCTAGAGTTTGCTTTGGTGCTTCACCTTCGGTATCAGTCTCTACAGCATAAGGATTCTCTTCTACCTGGGGCTCGGTCGCGGTAGCGTCCGCGCTCTGTTCGCTTGTTACCTGCTCCGGTTGAGATTCCGTCTGTGTTTCAGGTTGAGTTTCTACTGGGGTATCAGTCCCAGTAGGGGTAGATTCAGTCCCAGCGCTAGTGGTTGTATCCACAGCAGGGGGGGCAGAATCAGGTATTGAGGCTATCTGATCGTAGTTAGAAACGGCTGCCATTGCTATCCTTTCTCCATTTTCACTATATAACGGTTGTGAACCGATAGGAGACAAAATAAAAGCTTGATTAAATTTAAAACTAACGCTATATCTTAATGACTCGGGGGAGAACTACTAAAGAGGGTCTGTATTAAATACAAACCCTATAAATCATTGAAACTATTGACCAACCCCCATCAGGCTACGGAGGGGTGCTGAGGTTAAAACCGCCCCACATGCATTTCCCCATGAGGATGATGCAAGAAATCCGCTAGGGCTGGATTGATTATTGTACTCGGCTGTGATCCAATCCACAGAGCGGTTAGTATTAGATACACGTAATTCATCAAGAGAACCTGGGAAATTGAAGAATGGATTACCTATACTAGACCCCAGCGCCCCAGCTACTACATGTACACTATTATTCTGGGGAGCTTGGGAGTCAGTAGAAGTACAGAACTGTACACCGTCTAAGTATGCTGTCCAAGCTGTCCCATTCCAAGTGCCTACCAGATGGTGCCATGTACCCGTGGAGGTAGTTGTAGATGCGCTACAGCCATGGATGGAGCCTGTATTGGTATCCCAATATATATAATTGGTGGATGAGAAGTTATAAAGGCGTAACTCCCAACCGCGAGTATTACTCCCAAAGGAATACCCCTCATCGAACATAACATAATCATTTCCGGTGGGGGGCCAACTGGTAGCGTTAAACCACAGTTCGGCGGTGATGTTTCCCGTGATCTGGAGAGACGATGCTAATCCGAAGTCAATATCTGCGTTAGAGCCATTGAATGCCGCTCCACCATCAATCTCCCCAGTAGTGGCAGTGGCATTAGCATTAGTTCCGTTATTTGCGTTAGCTGTCGAATCATTTGCCGTAAGTGAACTTCCATTAGGCAAATGCTGGACCATCGCATAGTTTGAATCCCAGGGGCTTGACTGTTGATCCGTTGTAACGCTCGCGTTACCATAAAATACATAAAACGTCGTATTGGATGAATGGCTAAGGGTCGGGATCTCTGCCCACCACTCCCCACCACTACCAGACGAGGCAGACCATATTACCCTTTCAAAATTATATGCTGAACCACTTACTGAACCTACTATAATGTCATAACCACTAGAAGATTGAACCTTACCCCCATTACCCACTGTCTTTAAGCTAGTATCCCCAGTAAAGAGTACGGGGAAATTAGAGGAGTCAGAACTACCAACTTGGGTGTGGTCAATAGTAAGAGATCCCCAATATCCATAACCCGCTGGGCAAGTTACTCCCCATAAAGGTAAGGTCACTAGAATAAGGGCGATTAACTTAATCATTGCTGCACGTAAGTAAGTGCGCCGGATACTTGTCCCGTACTGGATGATGTAAAACAGATATCATCTGCCGAGCTAGTATCCCGTGCAATAGCGGATGCTCCATTACCCAAAACCCATCCACCATTCGCGGCAAGATTAGGACCATTTGCTGCTGCACCACTACTGGTATTTGTACCAAATAATGACCCATTAATAGTGCCACAGTTTGTTCCAGTTCCAGAGAGCAGGTTAATATTCTGAGCCGTGGCGGATATAACAAAGATAGAACAGAGATACGTATGTTTAGAAGAAGTGCCAGAGATAATCTTGGTAGTGCTAGATGTAGCCTCAGAAACAGACAAGTAACTCTTTGTAGCGGTAGAACAGGGATCGGCAACAAGGGGGGTACCTGCAATCTGGCTAGTATTAATAGGCTGTTGGGCTACCACAGCACTTATTAGTAATAGTCCAAGAACAATGGATAACCTACTCATAATAAGCTGACACGGAAACAGTTGTCGTACATCCAGTAGTGGTAGCCCCCGAATCAGTTGTTGCTCCCCCTATAGCTATACCCGTTGAGAAATTCTGGTATGCGAAAATAGCGGGGGGGACCACTACCGTAACTCCAGCCTGGACGTAGATAGAGTCAATAACACTTGTACCAACCGTGGGTGTACTGGCATTATTGAAAAGCTGAACCCAACATGGGATAGTGCCAGAGTTCCCAATTATCATACTATATAGGTTACCCGCACTGGCTTTTACATTAGCCGCAGCCGCTGTATTAGCATGAAACTTAGATAGGGCATAGGTTGATGTAGCTGAGGGAGTAAAGCTCCCACTAATTGGGATAGCCGTACCTCCAGAAACACCTTGTACACTAAGGACTCCACCACTGGGGGTGCCAGCAGTACCCTCACCATCTACATGCCCTACATTATTGGACCCGGCATTCAACCCTACTACACCAGTACCATCAGTAGGCAGTTCAACACGTAATCCAGTAGCCGCAGTACCATGCCCTAATGCAACCGCACCTCCACCATTGTAGGTCTGCAATTGGACGGGTTGTTGGGCTATAAGGATGGCTGTTATAACCATAATACTTACTATGGTCTTCCACTTATTTCGCATTTTGCTTTCTCTCCCAAGAGGCATGGATAGCCCGCCTATCAATCCAATTTATAACCTTATTAATATGCCTTTCCCCAGATTCCCAAGCTATAATGGTTACCCCTATAGCAATCCAACCTAAGAGAATATCTACTATCATGTCAATTCCTCAATGGAACAGGAGCCCCCAGACGAGCTAGAGACTGCACAGTAAGCACCCTGCCACATGGGGTCTTGATAAAAGGGGCTGGAACCGTCCGCTGTATTACCCCCCGCTGGTAATATAAAATGATAATTGCTCAAGGTTGCCCCACTCGCAGCCCGTAGTACATACAGTCTAGTAGTACCCACATTCTGTAACCCAGCCCGCTTCCTATTTGCATTAGCCGCCAATAACAAAGCAGAACTTGTTCCTACCGTAACTATGCTAGGACTACTTACTGTACTGCTAACTACAGGGGAGACTGTTATAGCCCCCGCCGCTATGTTTACTTTAAGGTTACGGGAGGCATCACAGGCAAGGACTAAGTTCTCCCCCCCGTTCTCAGCCATTGCGGGAGTACCCGCAGTCACCCCAGCAGAGAAGGTAGATTCGTCTACAGCGGAAGTACCACCTGATCCTGCCCCCGTTACCGATACTAATAAGTTCCCGCTACCATCTAGGTTGAGATTTCCCCAATCGGAGGTCGGATCTAACGCCGATATTGGAGAACCGCCCTTAAAAGCCATGAAATCGTGTACTTTTTACACTAAAAAGGGGCGTGTACTTAATACAAACCCTACTTGGGGGGTCCTTGTGCGGCTTGGCCGCCCACTGGGGGCATAAGAACTGGAGGTTTGCTAACTAACCCATTTGGGGCTGGCGCGGGTGGACCTCCCGGTTTAGGCGGTCCAGGGGGGGCAGCAAGAGCGGGGGGAGCTACTCCCGGAGGTCCAGGAGGACCTGGAGGCGTAGGTCCCCCAGGCCCAGGTGGTGCCCCCATCGGGGGTGGAGGGGGCAAGCTCAATCCTTTATGGGACTTCCAGAAGGCTACCACGTTAGCATACCCATTCGGGTTAGATTGCCTTATACCTTGTGCCTTCTCAGTCTGAAACCACTCTTCCAATGCAGCGGCCACAAAATCATGGGGATCATACTCATCCACAGGAATACTCGGGATATCTACGGTCTGACCTGGGGCCATCTGACTGGGCTGCTGGGTGGGTTGGGCCTGTAAAAGCTGCCGGATCTCGTTCTTTACCTTTGAGAGAGCTTCCTGGTTAGGAATCTCCCAGTTAGGCATCCCTATTATCTTATCTTGTAGGGCTGGAATGTTGGACGGTAGATTGTAGCCCAGTTGCGTAAGCATCTGCGGATTACCAGCCAGATTCTTAAGATTCTCATTTAGCTGCTCCCTCTGCTCCGGCCAACTCATTGGTATGGCATCAGCCCCCTCAAAGTGGAATCCACCCTGAAGTAACTCCTCAATGCCATCTACAATATCTACCTCTTGCTGGGGGGAGAAGGGAGAAGGGATTCTTCCACCTGAATACTTAGCCATCAGTATAACAGCATTATAGGTAACTCCGCACCAATAATCTCTCGCGGAATCTGCCGCCATGGATAACTGAAGCATGGCCTGATTTCTCTTCAGGTTAGTAGCATACGCAGTAGTCTCTGCTGTACCCGCTCCATAAATTTGAGGAGTGATACCAATAATCCCCGCACCAATTTCCCTCTGACCGTCAGAATACTGCTGCATTTCGGGCTCAGGTTTAGCCACAGGTACATGGCCGATTGCGTCGTTAATATTCCCACCTTGGCCCGATTGAATAGGGATAAAGGAAGCTGGCAACTGCCTATAGCGGTGTTGAAAGGTTGTATCAATCCTTCTGGTGTCAATGAGTACCTGGGGGATAGCCCGCTCCCAGGTTTGTCTTTGGATATTGGCAAGGTCATTTATTAAATCCTGTACGTCTACAAAATCAGTACAAACTGGGTCTGCATATGCTGTCTCCGCAGGCTCCGGTTGAGCCATACAGAAAAAGTCATCTAAGCGGGCTTCCTTAATCTCAGCAATATAATCACCCGATATAAGGTTAACCTGCATCCCCGTTGGGTACAATTTCCGCAGGGCATCCCGTGTCTTCATAGTCTGCCCGTTAATCTCCACATCCCCCTGGCAAAGCTCATACATCGTAGGGCGCAGCCATACTTCAGTGAACATCAGGGTATTTTTGCGGGGGGCAAGATATATACCAGAAGGAGAGGAGGCAATTTCGCGGGTAATCTGGCCCGCTGTGGTGGAAGTACCGCCCCCACCATAAGCATCCTGCCCCTCGTTCCTGAACTTATCCCTATACTGAGGATACTGCCTGAATATCCGGCCCTTATGTAACTCCCGCTCCCGCATAAGCCAGTTTGTATCCACAAGGGACTGGATATCAAACTCCGTGGTAATCCTCATCTCGGACTCCACAGTATGTTCTACACAACCATTAGCATATCTCTTAACCCCCACCTGTTGGGGGAGGGTCATTACCTCAGGCTCTCTGAAATCCTCTTGGCTAAGGGGCTCCCCACAGGTAGGGCACATTTCAGGGAGAACATTGATATCTTCTACTGAAGTAGAAGTCCCACAGAATTTACATTGCATCGTAGGGGAGCCAACTGGAACTGGAGTATCTTTCATTACCGGCTCCTCTACATACCCATACTTCTCCCCATCAGCCACAAAGCGGGTATAGCCAAACGCGGGCCCATTCTTATAAAAGGTTAAGAACAACTTCTGGTTATCCCGTTTCACCTTCCATAGATTATGAAGTTTGTCGGCTATATCCTGTGCAAGCTTAGCCCTTCTTACATGGTCATCGTTCGTTTCATCATTGGGCTCAGCTTTTACGTTTGGGGGGCCTTGGGCAAGGACGGCAATGAATTTCCTCCCATATCCCCGGAGATCGTTAACCACTGTATAATAGGTTCCATCGGAGTCGTCGTCCACAAATTCATGCCAAGTTCCATCGATGGGCTTATAATCAACCAATTGCCCATCTTGATTGTATATCTCGTCGAGGTATTGATTTCCCCTCCAGTAGAGTTCATTTCTGCGTAACTGAGCATACCTATATATCTTCTCCGGGTCGATGGCTAACCGTACATCATCTTGTACAAGTCTACCCACAGGCCCACGCAGATTTTCTAGTATAGGGTCCTTTTCAGGCTTAGAATCAGGGCGTGTATTTAATACAGACCCAGAATCAGAGGGTATATTTGAGGGGGGAAAGGGGGCCAAAGGGGGGGTCATTTATATTGACAAATAAGCAATATTAACCTACAATAGATATATGAATGGACGTGGCCCAGCTATAGGAATAGAAGAGGCAGTAGAAGACCTAAATAAACGTATTAAAGGTCTTCCAGTAACAGCCATAGAATTAGTTGAGTGTAGGGACAAATCAATAGCATTTGAGCTAGAGTTTGGGGAGTGCTTCCGTATCTCTTTCCCCCTTGAGTCCATGCAGAATGTCAAGTTTGGGGCTAGACGGCCCATATAGTTATCATTGCTTAACTTCAGGGGTATCAGGGTCAAAGTCCATTGCTTCCCGTAACTTCTGACGATTCTCTAAAGCCTGCTGCCTAGACTTTGCGCGGGCTTCCATCACCTTCTGTCTTGCAGTCATAGGACCGGAGGGGGAATCCCCATCCATATCCCCAGCGGGGGTGGGAGGGGGGGTATAAACCTCCGGGAAGGGAACCATAGGCATCCCAGTTCTCAGGGATTCAAAGTTGGCTATCTTCTTTATAGACTGAAAATACTCTTCCCTTATCTTATCCCGCTCAAGTGAGGCAACCTCAGCCCTATCCTTCCAAAGCCTCATCTTATCCTCCGCATCTATGCGGGCAGATGCAGCTTCAGATAGTTCATAGGCTAACTCCTCAGACTCAATTTCTAGATCATAAGCTAGGTCAGCCCACTTGGAATCCTTAAGCTCTAAAGCGCGGTAGGCTACGAATAATCTAAGGAACTTGAGAATCCATGGTCCCGGATTCGGACCCCATTTCCTCATCTCCTCCACTGGACTCTGTCCCTTCTTCACTCCCACCCCCACCAGCAGTAAATAAGATACATCGTTCCTCAGGTTCCCAACTACCCTCTACCTTACTGCACTCTTGGGAATCTGCCATATAATACTGGCAATTACCACAGTTATCCTCTGGACCTGATTTATGCACAAGGTCAACAGAGAGCTTATCACCACCATCTGGAGAGGCAGTATCCCCCTCAGCAGCCATTTTCATACCGGGGCGTAACCCCCCCATAGGATTTATAGGAGGCCGTGCCACAGCAGGCTTCATAGCGGGCATTGGACCTATAGAACGTCCAGGTGGCCGTCTCTGAAGACCCATAATAGAAGGTAAACCGGGTCGCATCATATAGTAAGTTCCTTCATTCTTCTAACTGAAGTATTAGGCCAAGCCACACAAGCGTATCTATCCCCTAAAGATAATAACCCTTTTGACCAAGCTGCTAGAGCGGCTGCACCCACACAAGCGTCTTTAGCCCCATTATATATTGCCCTATTTAGATGGGGGCGTAAATATTCATTAGTAAAAACCATCCCCCCTGGGAGTAAATCATTAAGTAGAAACCTAATAGTAGAATAACGAGGATCAGATTCTACCCCCTTATTATTGGGGTGACTATTACCAGCAATTAGCCCCACTGGGGCTAAAAAAAAGGATCTACGGTTCAATTCACCCTCCTAGGCTGCTTAAAGAAGCGGGAAGACTCAGGGCGCACATTGAAAGGCTGCATTTTACCCTTTCCATGCTTAAATTCATCTTCGTATTGACGGGCTACATGACAAAGGGAGTTATAATCCATATTAGGATTCATTGCGCGGGCCTCATCAAGCTTTCTTTTGACGAAACTCTGCTGTGGCTCGGGAATCTGATGAACGTTCTCAGAAAATAGGGTATACCTAAGGCTATCGCAAAAATCGTCTTCTGGAGTGTTACGTTTGAGCACATCCTCTGTGCCCTCTTTATACTCTGCCGTAGGTATTGCTTCAATTAGCTTAGAACAGTTATCGAAAATAAGCAACTTGGGTAAAATCTCAGGCTTGCGGGCCTCAAATGATCTCAAATACTCCTTATAAAGTTGTGTATTCTCGTGCAACAGCTTCATGGAATACTCATAATCAAAAGTCTGCTTACTTGACTCAGAAAGTTGCCGGAAACGGAGCATTTCCCGTATGTGCTGCCATCCTAGGATACGATCATTAGGGGCCTTCTCTATGGTAATGCCAAATTCCCTCTGTTTGCGGGCTTTTTTGACATCCGAAAGCCCCCATTCCGGGCTTGTATTAAATACAGACCCTGTTTGAGGGGCCAACTGCTCATAAAATTCAGGTATATAGGCGGCTCCAACCCCTAAAACGGAGTCAATCCCCTTCCCGATATGGGCGGCAATGGTGTTCTCCCCAGCATCCCGTGAAAATGCGTCAAAAGAGAGCCATAACTGCATGTGGGGGGGTACCCCGGCCTTCTCCATAGCCATCAAATCATGGAAACTAGCCCTTGCGATAGCTGCCCCAACAGCATCAGAGCTAGTTTCGTTACCAGAAAGCTCCCTATATATGATAGTTTGACCATTCTGATCCCGACAGGCCCATAGGAAGACGTAATTATGACCATAACCCCAGTCCCCACCTATCCAGCGGGGCCAAAAAGGAGCCAAAGCATGACTTCCAGCAGGAATAACATGGCGAGCCACGTCACCAGGAGGGTCACCAGCAAGGGGACCTTTGGGCCGGAAGTCACGAAAGTACTGCCCACCAAGAGCATCCCAATCCCCAAGCAACCAAGCGGATCTAGTGGGCTCAGGTAACGCATCCAGTTGCTTAACATATTGACCATCCCGCATCAGATAGGGATTATCCGTCACTTTTGAGGGTATATAAATGCGGGTAAGACCGCTGCGCTCGTCCTTATATATAGTGTCCGGTGGGCCTACCGATATAAACCGTTTCTTAACCCAAATTGCACCCTTCCCTCCAGGATTAGTAGTACATAAAATCTGGGGTTTGAGGGCTCCACAAACACAATTCCCAGGTCTGCATTTACCCTTACAGGAGAAAGTTGAGCGGCAAGAGGCTGCAATTCGGAGATATAGAAGCTCATCGGATACCTGAGTAAGCTCCTCGAATACAATTCTATGGAACTCCTGCCCCATATAATCAGTATAGGAAGATTCATCCCGCATATGACCTAATACAAAGGTGGCCCCACTGGGCCACACTGCGCGGGCAGGCTTCTCTGTTACATTTGCTCCCATAGGTCCGTAAAGCATCTTGGCACGGGAAAGCCAATCCGCAAGATCCTTCTCATTTTCTCTAAGGATGAGAGCGCGGTAGTGAGGGTGGGCTATATAACTAATGTTGACACAGATTCCACAGTAGGAATCATCCCCTACCCCCTGCATGATATGTTCCCCACCAGGGTGGGTACCAGTCTCCGAAGGGTTACCCTTAAGAAGGAATCCCCTACCACATTCCGTCTTACCCCCTCCGCGAGCACCCCCAAAAAGTATCTCAAATGCAGGGCTTATGAGAGTACGAATCATCGGTCCAGGGGGGCACCCATAGATACAAGTAGACTTACCCTTCTCCAATAATTCAAAATGATGGCGGCAATAAGTTGGAACCCAATGGGCCTGCCCCTTAATCTCCCCAGTCTCAAATCCAATAGGGGGGGCAACACCCCTAGGTTTAGCCATAGATACTACCACCTATCTGCAACCGGCTACCAGGAGCACCCCCTACTACCGGAGGACCCTGCGAAACCATACTCCCATAAGCCCCATACGGTACTTGCTGAGGGGGAGCCGCTACGTTTCCAGTAGCATGACGGGGCAATTTCTGAGATATAACTGGTCGTGTGGCAATAGGGCTCCTAGCTCCCCCCGTAGTAGGTAGAGGGGCTCTAAGCTGTTGAGGTACAACACGTTTAGTTGCAGGGTGGGGTACTCGGCGCACCTGCTGTTGACCGTATGCACCCATAGAGGGGGGCATGGGAGCAGCCATAGAGGGGGCAGCTACATTACCAAAAGCGTGGTGCTGCATCGGGGGCTGACCATGGTGGGGCATAAGGATCATCAAAAGCCCTTTATGTGGTCCAGAAGGGCTGTCCCCAGAAGGCTCGGATACACAACCTTCTGCATGATGTTTCATGCCCATAAGGGTCTGAGCTAACCGTGCTCTACGCCCTAAAACTCCTGAGTCACCTTTATGCTCAGAGGCAAAAGCACTGGTAGATTTACCGGCTTTATGGGCAGCTTTAGAGAATGAACCTTTATGTTTTATAGCTCCCTTGATCCAATTACCAGCCACAACCCCCTCCTTTCTTGCACTAATTCCACCCATGCCAGCCATAGATAAGGCTTTCCTTACGTTATGCCTGCCAATTTTTCGGGTATTCTGCTTCACACTGTCATTATATATATGTGGGCTATACCCAGCCTGCTCGGATGCAGTAGGGGCATTCCCCCGATTCGCAATAGCCTGCTGCTGCCATTGATTCTTCATTCTAGTGTTATCTTACTGAGAACAGAGCATCTTATCCGTAAAGCAGGCATCCTATTATTACCCTTATTAAATAGGATCTGTGCGGGGCCTGCCAGCGGGAGCCCCTGAGCCTGATCCACGGTCATCATTCCTACTCCATCATACCCAGCCTGATCGGGGGATCTCCGCAGGCTCAATATCCTCTCCCGGTCCAGGGCCATCTGTACCTGTCCAGGATGAATGAAGCGGATGCAGTTGGAATCCCACACTGCTTTACCATCAGCTACATATTGAGATGCCCGCTTCAGGCTAGTATAGGATGAACTCTCGGGGAGGGGATTCAGTATCCTTATAATAGGTTGCTTCTTGTGTTTGGACAATGGGAGGACCCCTATGGGGATACCCTAGAGACTAGGGCAGAATGATACCCTGATTATAGGGGTGGGGGAGAGGGGTGTCAACTACTATTTAGGAAGAGGGATATGGGGTGGGTTTACAAGGCCCACCCCTCGGAGTACCTTAGATGCAAGCTTACTATGCGAACAGCATTATAATAATGATACAAGAAGCCGTTCCTGAAGTCAACCTAGATTTTCACGTCTCTTAGATTCATTACACCCTATACACATAGGCATAAAAGAGTCATCTTTTATAGAAATGGGGGCCTTGTATGATCTATCCCCCCAGATGCACCGTGGGATGCCAGCAGCCTTAACTTTGTCTTCAAGATCAGAGATTTGTATAGCGGCCTCTGGGTAGTTCTTCCATATCAGTTGAAATTCAGAGGGGGATGCAAAAGCACCACATAGACATTCCCCACTCATGCCAAGTTTCCTACTAACTTCACTTTGTGGTAAGGAATGGGTAGTTCTATACTTATGGAGGTCTATCTTTGAATACATATAGATTGGAGCAACCCATACGGAAGACCCTACCCGTAATATAGGATTAGTATATCCCATCCTCCTGGCACTCTCTTGATTTCTAACTCCAGTTACAAGAGCTATCCTATCCTTCCTAGATTTCTTATTTTCCCTAATAATTTTATTCAGTGCCCTTTCCTTCAACCATACATAAGCATACCTATGGGCAGCTGGCCCCGGAAATCCATATTTTAAAACAAACTGTTCATATGTTTTATCTGGGGGGAACTCTTCTATTAAGGGCCACCCATATCGGTTACAGGTGTCTCTGACAAACTCCCTTGTCTCTCTAATACCAATGCCTGTGTTTATATGCACCACAGAATCAGCCCCCTTTTCCATAGCAAAATGGGTCGATACTATAGAGTCATTACCTCCAGAAAATAAGGCAAATACCTTTATTGGCTTATGTAATAGCATAGCCCCCTCATATATAGCGTGTGATGTATCTATCATTTATTCCTCCAACTCAACCAGCTACAGGCATCATGTATCTCTTTCTGAAGGAGTAACAAGTTACAGTGGCAGTTATTCTGCCGGTTATGGTCTACATGATCCACAGTAAAATAGGACCCCTCTAGAATGGGCCAGCCCTGCTCATCCAAGGTATAATAACACTGTTGTAAGCAAAGTTGAGTGACTAACACTCTATGTAGGTACTTACCCCGGTTTCTACCCGCTGTATAACGGTAATACCCTTTAGAATTAACAGTATAACCATTCTTAAGCCTATTCCCTGGATTGAGCATTTAGGGTCTGTATTTAGTACCCGCCTATATTGAGGTTTCCTCGTAAAGGTTATAACTCTCTACAAATACCCCCATAATACCCAAAAGGTCTACTAGATCCTTAACTCTAGCCTCAGTACTTTTAACATTTATAGCATGTCTAAACCTTGAATCATCCAACAACCATATTCTCCAAACTTGTCTCATATAATAAGTGTATAGGAATATTGACAAATAAGCAAGGTAACTGGTATCCTTATACTATGTACAAGTTTGAAGACCCTAACCTAAGGAAATCCTTCGCAGAAGTACACCCTTTTATCATATATATGGACGGCTCCTACCAGTCTCGGTTCTCTACCCTAAATTGCGCGGCTAGTACTGCTTCCCACCTAAGACTTAAGAATCCAGACGCAACAATAGAAATAAAAGATGATTCGGGTAGGCCGTATGAGTACTCCTCAGCAACCTCTTTTAGAGGTAATATAAGACATGGATCTTAAATGCCCCCTATGCACACACGATCTGGCAGAAGACATAAACCGTGATCTTGTCCTCTATCATATGTCAGCCACCGCTGTGGCTCTCAAGTATGGTATCAACCACCACAAGCTTGTAACTAAACATAAACCCCATATCACAAAGAGTCTAGCAGCGGCAGCAGAACGCCGGGAGATCACTGCCCATGACCGCCTCCTAGCTGATACAGAAATGCTATGGAGGGAGACACAAGAAGCCTTAAAGGAAAGTAAGAGTGCAGTCAAGAGTATGGCGGTAACAGAAGGCTACGGGAAGGAGGCAAGGACAGCATACCGGGAGTATAAGGATCTAGCCCCCCTTATATCTGCCCTCAAAGTAGCCCATGATAACCGCAGACTTTTTGGGGATGCCACAGGAGCTATAAAAGGGGGGGCATCTACCTCACAGGTAGGGGTTTACCTCTCTATTGCCATGCCCCGTATGGAGGGGGGACCCCCTGCAATAGAAGGGCGTGTACTAAATACAAACCCTGTTCTAGAGAGTGAAACAGAGGAAGAAAACGAGTTATGGGCCGGGGCGGGTAATGCCGCACGGGAGGTATCCCCTATACCACCTGAAGACCACCCGGCCCTATCCAAACGCAAGAAAGTGTATAAGCCACTCAAGAAAGGGGTACCGGACTTCCGCGCAGGCAGCCCGGGTAAGATGACGCGGGTAAAGCAACATGTGAAGGATAAAATCTGGGGTAAGGATAGGGAGTACGGAAAATAAATGCCTACTATCTTTGCTAACAATCCTAAATGGCTACCAAAGAGATTAGTTTTAGCAGTCACTAATCCCCCCTTAGAATCTATAAAGTGGGCACGTAAGGAGATACCCCCTAGAGCCTTTACTATACCAGGGTGCGTAGGTTCAAAAGAAGAAAAACAGCAGTGAATGAGGGATAAACAGAAAAGTAAGAGGGATAGGAAATGACTAGACGATCTTTGCTAACTTTACTAGGGCTGTCCCCGGCTTTAGCCTTAGACCCAGAGAAAGCTCTCTGGACCCCTGGTAAGAAAATGATATCCATACCCGCCGTGGGTAGTCTCTTATCATATAAGGATATGGCTTCTGTGGGGGGTATCATGTTCTTCCATATACTGAACCACAGAGGGCATATCCTACGAGACTTAGCTGTGGTAGATAAGATTACCCAACAGCCGTATATCTTCAGGTATTCAGGACAGGGGGGTGTATATGTGGGTAAAAGAATATGTGATACCCTTCTAGTAGGCGAGTACCCAGTCAGGTTATATAAATGATACGCTCAGCTAAAATCTATCCGGATATAACCCTCTCCCAAGAGGACCAACAGGTTAGTCTAATAGTAAACCGCTACCATGACTTCCTGATAGATAGTGAACTAAGCCCAGAGGAAGTAGTTATGTGGGCAGCAGAGCGGTCGCAGGAAATACAAAGGATAAGGATAATGTATGCCACAAAAGCATTTGCCCAATCTTGATGAACGATGTGAGCAATGTAGAGGGGATCTTCCAGAATTTATAAAAGTATGGTTTGGAAAATCTGGGAGGCATTACTGCTCAGAGAGATGTATGCTAGATGCAGGAGACATACCAGAGTAAGGATGGGGAATGAAAATTATAAGAGTTGAAGAAGGGGTTAAGGACCAAAGTCAATTGTATTACTGCCATCCACTGACTAATAGCGGGGACTACCTTCTTAAACTATTACACGATGGTTGGTGTATTAGGATAGACCCTACCAGACCAGCCTTCCGGGTTTTGCCTATTAAGCAAAATACCTTAGTGTCCCCCCCAGGTTCTTAGTAATCTCCTCCCCCCCTCATAAGAGATATTATAACATCAAAATCCCACATTGTATATAATTATTTCTTGGGCTTATACCATGCTAGGGCTCTTGAGTGCTCGCTCGCTTCGCTCGCTGCGCGCTCAGTATTATACGTTATAGTTGATTTTATCCCCTCTTGACGCTATACTAAGGTGGAGGTTGGGGCGGTGGCAGGCCGGGTATAGCACCTTCCCTGTAAGTAGCCCAGCCTTTTATAAATCCCCACCCTAATACAATAAGGTACACTGGTAGGGGGACCCTTCTCGTATAAACACTCTACCCCAGGTATCTTATCCCTATACACCCTATGCACAAATTTATGGCAGCCTTTGCACATCACCTGTAGATCCTGCTCCCGCTCCTGCCCCAGCCTCTCGTACGTTATGTGATGTATAACCATCTTCTCCCGCACACGCCCACAACGGATGCACGCAGGGTATTTCTGTAACATCTTATAACGTAGGGCTCTCCAATGAGGGGTGTATAGGTAAACTTGATACCATTGTGCTATGTGTGGCACCTAGAAAGGGTACCATGAAAACGGGCGTGTACTAAATACAAACCCTACCCTGAATGGGGTCCTTTTATGGCTTGCATACCCCTATAACCACTCCCAGATAGCCTTTCCTGCTCCCTTGAAACACCGCACTTTACTGGCCGAGGGGACCCTAAATCCCACATTGGGGGCATACCCCCGGTGGTATACCATATACCCCTGCCGGTATGCTTTATTGTGTCAATACATACACGCGCCTAAGTTGTTGATAACCACTCCAGCGCGTTTCTATAAGAATCAATAGGTTAGGCCACCAAAGTTAATGTGGGTTTATTGAGCATTAGAAGCCCGCCACGCGATCGGGTTGGATTTCAGCGGGTATGGCATTGGGGAGACTGCGCGGGGGGCGTGTAGGGGAATGGCCCTGAAATTGCCATATACAGTTCTTGTGATGAGCGCGCAAACTTTTAACCGGAGGGCCCGAAGGGCCCGTAGGTTAATAGTGGTATGAGCACTCAAATGCTACGAAGCGGAGTGAGATCGCCCGAAGGGCGAGCTACGGAGCGGAGTATATAAGGATACCAAGTAGGGCGTGTATTAAATACAGACCCTCTTTTGTGGTAGCACGATTATCATAATTCGTAGCACTGTCAGTAGCACGATTGTACAATTCGTGATACTGGTTATGGCTGCATGGGGACTAGTAAGCGCGTAGCACGATCGGAGGGGTTCGTGCTACTGGTATATCCACTATATCCCTTGGTTGTAGACTCATAGACCACATAGGCATAGTACCCCGTCACACAAGGGGTTAGACAGGGATATAGGTAGATACAGGGTTAAGGCTATGTATAAGCTCTGTAGGGACGTTGCCCGCGCTGGTAGGTACCAGACATCCAGATAACGAGGTAGGAGAGCACCTAGGCCAGGGGGTAGCCCGCGAAAGGCATAAAAAATGGCCCACTGCCAAAGCAGATGGGCCATTAGGTAAGTATGTGCGGAGGCCTACCTAGGTACCAGTAGGGGGGCATAGAACGTTCTGGATAACCCCTGTATACGGGCAATTTGGGTAAATCCATTTGCGCGTGCGAACCGCATTACCGCTTTAAGAGTAGTAAAGGTTCTACCAATATGGGATGGGGTAACATCTGCCCATTCCCCAACATCGATAACTTTTGGTAACTCACGTGATTGATTATGCATTTTGATACTCTCCTATTTAGGATCATACCATAGGTTTGCCTATCTGTCAAGAACATAAAAAAGCCCTACCAGCGTGCATGGCTGGTAGGGCAAAGGGAAGAAACAGGGTTTAGCGGGGATGTCTGGAAACACGCTTGCGGCGGTCCGCTTTGAACCGTGGGACGAACCATATCCCTTTTGCGCTACCATCGTGCCATGCGATCACGGCTGATAGTAGAGCTAGTAACCACGCGATTGCTAACCACATCAGGGTAATCATAACGCCACCATCGCAAGGGACACGGCCGAGGATACCCAATAGATCCCGCGCCGATAGTCGCCGGTGTAGATTGACACAATGGCTGCGCCGATGTTGATAGCGATAAGGCAAGCTGGAAACAGTTTGCTCATAGGGCACCTTCCGGTTGAATGTTCGTGACGGTTGCCAAACCTGGGACTGTGACCGATACCTCTACTTTGGTAGCGTAGGGCGCAGAACGGTGAAAATGCTTGGCAGCTTTGAGCACTAAAAGCTCGCAGCTATCGGCAGTTTCCCGCAACTCGCGGAAGTACTTGCCGTACACGGTATTGTCTAGCAGAAAACCGTGCTCGTTGAGCGCTGAATCGGGAAACGACAAGGTAGCAGCCCACTCGAAAGACTTGGGAGAGTCACTGCCAGGGCCACAATGGAAATCGCCTTTGATGGTCACTGAGAAAGAACCGTGCGCGTGTTGGGTAAACATTAGCGTATCCTCCGATCTAGGATAAACACCACTAGAACCCAGCATGCCAGAGACAGGAAAAACCAAAGGGGAGACGAGAGTATTAGCCGTAACATGTTACTTTCCTCCTTTGCGGTATTCCTTCAGTATCATGCGAGCATGATTGACGCGTTTGGCGCGGTACCACGCTATAACCTTGCGGTGGATTCCCGCGAAAATGATAACCTCGCGAGTACCGTCAAGAACGAAGAATAACGCGGCGGCCGCGAATTCCTTTGATGCTACGAAAGCTGTGAGTATTTCCATGGCTAGTTTCCTCCCATGTAATGCCGGGAAACGACCATGGGTAGACCGTTGGCGCATTCTACGCGTACGGTATTGACTGTGCCATAAATCCACTCTATGGCAAGAAAAGTGAAAGGCCCTACCACGTCCGAGTGGTAGTTCAGGCCGTCTGTTACCGATTCAAATATGCTCATAAGCTTTAGCTCCTTTTGTGTCCGCATCAACGCGGTACACAGTCAGAGTAAAGCACTTTTGCCTGCTAGTCAAACTAAATCTGCATGATAAATGTTTATGGGGTTATAACAGGAATTTATGAGGGATTAGGGTTTGTATTTAGTACAAACCCAATTCTAGTACACACCCTAAACTGAGGGAAGCCTGCTAGGGTTAGTAGCAGGCTTTTCGAGCGGTAGGCCAATGGTTGTTAGCTACATACCGCATGATGCGGAGTAGCTTAAGCATTCCCGGTAAGGATGCTTGCATATAGGCACGGTGGAGTACATCGTGCGCGGTAAGATGTGGTTTGTAGCAAGCCATAGTTTATGTCTCCCAGGATATTGGGATAACTGCCCAATTATCCATTGTCCTAGCCTGTTTCGCGTGTCGGTCGCATAGGGTTAGGACAGTCCTGTTTCGTCCCAGGTTGCAACATGGGGTGCCTGGGTTGCCGCAAGCTGGGGTATGGAATCCTGGGTTATCCCAATGGACTGGGCATTCCATAACCAATCCATGCTTGCGGGTTTCCTCTAGGCCAGCGGTAAGACCATAGTAATAGGCATTATCGCGGGCGGATTTGCCGTACTCGAAGGATCGGTGCGGATGCTTGGTACCATACTCCCGAGCATCCGTATAGCCTAGGTAGTAGGCGTACTCAGGGTCGAAGCTACTCTTGACAGGTTCCATTATTCTACCCCACAAGCGGATAGGAAAAAATGGTAGTCAAACCGGCTATTTGACTGTAAGCAGACTTCCGCTATGGATTGGGTATCCCGCTTCCATTGAGAGTACTTAATCAGGTACTCAGTACCTTCTCCCTTGCTAGGTTTAGTGTTTTTCATGGCATCAGCCAATGCATTAAAGTGTTTCTTGGACATCTGTGTTTTCTCCTTCCGTATCCGATGCGGCAACCGTGACCGAAGATTCAACCAGGCTGCCATCCGCTACCGAATACACCGGATAAGGAGCTTTGTTATCCTCGAACCAATCAGGGCCTAGGCAATAGGTCTTTAATCCACGGTATTCAGATGACTGCCCTAACTCTGAGTTGTCCAGATCACCGGCGTTAGGGGCACATGGTGAGCACGGTCTAGCAAAGGTATACCATGGGCTATTTTCCACGAATAGACATACCAGAGAGGGGCTGTTGGATATCTTGTACCCATACTGCTCGTATAGATATACCTCATCTTCCCCTTGGTATTGGTCGTTCCAGGTATCCGATATGGCATCCCATGCGGCATCCGTCTCCCGATCCAGGGTAGACGGTTTTCCACCGTAGGTGCCTTCATTGAACCATTCCCCTAAGCAGGACCGTAGGGAAGCCTTAGCAGTCTCCATGGCTTCTTTATAGGTCAGGTTATCTCCTTGGATGAACACATCGTCCAAGGCTTCCGGTATTACCGAATGGTAGGATATGGCTCCGTAGTGGATGCCGGTCTTATCGTCAAAATTGGTCATTCACATTTCTCCTTTTCTCTTAGCATAGACACTATTTCCTCATGTCCTTTAAGGGCTTCATCCCAAGTGCAATAACGCTCTTGGATATACTGGTTAGGGTCAGCAGGGCCAAACACCATTGTCTCAAACAGGACTGGACTAGCATGCTGACCATATCCATGATCTAGACCTAAGAACACAGTGGAGACTAGCGTTTCCCCTATCATAGTTTTCCCTACGATTCTTCCCCAGTCTTTATCCACTGGATATGTCCCGGCGCGTAGAATGTTATGGTTTTCGTCTAACGTGTACCACATCAGGTTTCTCCTTTGTCAGAGTTAGATGCGAGCCCCACGGAATTGGATTCAACCGTGGGGCTTGCAGGGTTAGACCAGTTTTGCCATTGCCTCTGTTAGTTGCCAGAGGGACTTGTTGAGGCGTGTGTTCTCTCCAATCCCGGTTACAGCGCGGACCTTCACACGCCTATTGGTATGGGGATTCCTACCACGTGGGCCGCCTTGTGTAAGGTGTTCCTGCACCACGTTGAAGGTGTTCCAAAGGGTAGGAGCTTTATCCTCATACCGCCTGGGACGGATGATCTGTTCAGCGGATACCGGCGCTTCTCCCTCATCGTAGCGGAGAGCAAGGGCAGAGTCAGCATATGCGGTCTGTTGTGGCGCGGTAAGGAGTTTCTGAGAGAAGGATTCCACTGACTCCAGCACTTTAGGGAACTGCTCAATGACTTCAAAAGATGCTTCCAGGATATCATCCACACTCCCCTTGTGTACCTGATGGATGCGGGCCACCGTGGAATCTGCTACCACTAGACCATTCAGGCAAGCCAACCGCCATAATGCCGCATCCAGGTTATGGGCCGAAGATCCATCATGGGCATTAGTCAGTAGCAGTTCTGGGTATAGGGTACCCAGTTTAAGGTTAAGTGGGCTATCCCCCTGCCGCATATCGCGGAAGCGGATAGCATGTTTGGTAAAGTCTCCCTTGCCGGGGATGCGGGTACGGGATTGGACCGCGCTAACCGGAACGAATCCCTCAGAGCGCATCTTATCCACAATTTGGATGGTGGGGATGAATGTATACCGTTCACTCATACGTTCCCATGGTTCGGTAGCGAAGATAGAAGGGGCTTCCTTCCATAGCTGCTCGTTGCTCATTGGAGTGGGCTGGTATTTTGCGTTAGTCATCTTTTGGCTCCTTTGCCTGTTCCTACAGTACCAAACATTTGCCAAGGATGCAACACTTACTTAATTAAGGTTTGTTAATCAAACAGGGCGTGTATTTAGTACACGCAGCTTTATAACTTAAAGTACCCTACCAAACATAGCCCACAAGCTATTGAGGATAAAGGGGAGAAAAGTATTTGTTTGGTACAGAATTGTGATATTATGGGTTTGTACCAAGATTGACAGAGAGGCAAAAGATGATCCCAACTTGTTTTTACGATGTGGAGGATAGCATGGAAACCATAGGGTTTTCCTGTATCCATATCCCTAGTGGTAACCAGAAGCGGACCTTCTACTATCTGCGGGATAGGGCCGGGTATACTAAGGGGTCCCTTGTGATAGACCCCCTAACTGGACAGGTAGTCGCTGGACCAGAGGTTTTGGGTCTGTACTAAATACACACCCTATTTTTGAGGAGATTATGTTCGATATCAAAACGTTCGATGTTAAGAAGTATGATGCCATCCTTGCTCGTGGACTTTCCAATGGGGTAGGGGATAGAGGGGGCCAAATGTGTATTGAGGCCGCTATCTGTGCCACCTTGGATTTACCTCATGGTGACGATCCAAGGTGTGTTAGCCCTGCTGTGCGCGAGTTCAAGATTAAACTGAATGATTCAAACTGGAGTAGTCCGGAAGCCAGGAGCCATGGCCTACACGATTTAGGAATAGCCCAGCTAGGCAGTTTGGGGGTTATATCCGATCAGGAGTTTAGCACAAGGTTAGCCAGGGCTACTATTCAGTTTCTCTTACCCCCTCTCTTTAGAGAGCTACACCCTAATGGGAGTATGGAAGATATTGCAAAAAGGTGTGAGATAGAGGGTACAGAAGAGGCGGCGTGGGCGGCGAGGGTGGAGGCGGCGGTGGGAGATAAATAGCTACTCCTATAG
>Ga0210401_10000239_pt1 | contig 69727 bp, 65 predicted proteins | sample IncBWH32MmetaG_FD_150866 | JGI IMG/M metagenome (GOLD analysis project Ga0210401, IMG submission 150866) | Forest soil microbial communities from Barre Woods Harvard Forest LTER site, Petersham, Massachusetts, United States - Inc-BW-H-32-M | ecosystem: Environmental > Terrestrial > Soil >...
CCTCACCTCCCAAACTTCCACTCGCAACTTCCTCGTTCCCGGAACGCGCAACTTCGACGACTTCTCCAGCGTCTTCTCCAGTAACCCCAGAACCCTCCAACTCGTCGCCCGCTTCGTCTTTTGAGGCTCAGATGACGTTGGGGGTAACTGTCAACACCGTGTTTTTCTAAGCCCCTGTATCAGACAACTCATCAGTCGTGCCGGGGATTGGGTGAGTCCAGTCCTCCGCGGGGGGATCAGGATGCGACCTGTGCATTCGCGGTTGCGATGGCGCTGCTTCGAATGCCCTGGTCCTCCCGAAAAGCGACAAAGATCGACCGCTTGTGAATCAACGCGAGAAATCCTAAGCCGAATATCACCTCACGGCGTCATGGTAATGCTGGTCAGGCTGAGGTAATGGCACTATCCTTCAGGCACCGCGGCGGGCATGCTCATCCAACCGCTCGATTCACCTCTGATCGCCTTCGGAAGCCGGTTAGATATGGCTTTCTTTTCGTCGCAACCTTGATGTGCGCTTATAGCCAGGAGAACGCCGCTCCAACCGCGGCGTCTCAAAACGCAGGCCTTCCAGCCACTTCGCCGCCGACTATCGACAAACGGATCTTCGGAGTGCTCCCGAATTACCGGACCACCGACTCCTCGCTGCCATACCAGCGCATTTCGCCCAGGCAAAAGATGTCGATCGCCGCAAAGGATTCGTTTGACTGGACGCTCTCTCTTGTGGCCGCGGGCTACGGCGGTTTAGGGCAACTCACCGATCAGAACCCTTCCTTCGGGCAAGGCGCCAAAGGATACGCGAACCGGTTTGCGAGAGCCTACGCGGACCAGGTGATCGGCAACGTTCTGGCCGAAGGGGTGGTCCCGATTGTTCTTCACGAGGATCCGCGGTACTTCCGCCTTGGCCAAGGAAGCTTTTGGAGGCGCGTGGGATATGCGAGCTCCCGAGTCCTTGTAACTCGTACGGACTCAGGAGGCATGCGGTTCAATTATTCCGAAGTCGTCGGCAATTCTCTGGCAGTCGGTATCTCTAACGCGTACTATCCAGGCAATCGCAACCTAGGCGCCAATTTTCAGAAGCTCACAATTCAGGTCAGCACCGATGCATTTACAAATGTTTTGAAAGAATTCTGGCCCGATATAAAACGCAAGCTGCCATGGCGGCATCCAGGCAACTGAAGAAGCGCGAGGCCGTTCGGAATAATAAACCGGCAATCGCTCGCCTGCATCACTGCAACTGAACATGAAACAACTACTGTTCGTCCTAGCCTGTTGTATCGCCTTAACAGCTCAACAAACTAAAGAAAAAGAGAAGATCGAACATTGCGGCCAGGGCTCTTCTCATAATTGTCACTGTCTAAGGCATAGCCAGGCCGTCGAAGACTCATATCTCGAGGCATGCCGTTTGAATAGTAAGACCGACAAAGAGATGCAAGAGTGTATGTCGAAGGCACCGTCGCATTGTAGCATCGTTGAAAGTAATGATAGTGAGGGAGACGAAGACGGAGTGGAAGGTCAAGATTCCGCGATGTCAGAACGCTGCACTATGAGGTGCAAAAAGCACGACTGCCTTTGTGATGATGGGCCCCGATGTCATATCGGCCACGACGCGAGCGAGCACGAACAGAGCGAAAAGAAGAACAACACCGCGAAATGAAGAGTGGTGCTTACCCTTTGCGTCTGCGATGGCGCGACGCGGATCCAAATAGGAACGAAGCGACGCGCGGATCGTTGCCCGCATAGTTTGCGACTTGGCCCTCAGGCTCTCATGCCCACCTCCTCCGATGGCACGAGGCTAGGGCGCCTGCGAGGCCGCTGACCTTAACAGCAGTGGCCTCGCAAAGAGAATGGCTCTGGGAGACAACGAAATCTGGACTCTTACTATGCCCGACCAATCACCGACTCTGAAATGTGCAGAACTTTGCTTTGTAGACCGTGTTTCTTGAGCCGGTAGGCGAATGCTCGGCGGCTCATATTTAGAAAATGCGCGGCTCGCGTTTGATTGCCCCCGAACTTTTGCAGTGCCTGAAGGATCAGTTGCTTCTCGACTGCCTCCACATCCAAGCCGGCATCGGGCAGATGCACTGGCAGGATTTCGGCGCCAGAGCGCCCTTGTTTAAGGAATTCGGGAAGTATGTCGAGGGTGACTTCGGGATCTCCGCTCAGAAGGACGATGCGCTCGATGGCGTTCTCCAGCTGACGCACGTTACCAGGCCATTGATAGTTCGCAAAGTAGGAGAGCAATTCGAGTGGCAGTCTGAGGTTGCTTCGTCCGTATTTCGACTTATATTTTTGAAAGAAGTGATGTACTAGTTGCCCGATGTCTCCGGTTCGCTCGCGTAACGACGGTAGATGAATCGGGACTACCAACAACCTGTAGTAGAGATCCTCTCGAAAAGAACCTTCTTCCACCATGGCCTCCAAGTTTCGATGTGTCGCGGCGATGATGCGCACATCCACCTTGGCTGGAGCCGTAGCGCCGATCTTCTCAATTTCCCGCTCCTGGAGCAAACGGAGTATCCTGACCTGCAATCCCAGAGGCATCTCACCGATTTCATCGAGGAAGAGCGTTCCTCCATCCGCTATTTCCACCTTGCCTTTCTTATGAGCTACAGCACCAGTAAAGGACCCCTTGGTATACCCAAACAATTCCGATTCCAGCAGCTCCTTTGGAATTGCGCCGCAGCTCACAGTGACGAACGCCCGTTCCCGGCGACAGCTACGCTGATGAATCGCCCTCGCAACCAGCTCCTTGCCGGTACCGGTTTCGCCGAGAATCAACACTGTGGCATCTGTCGGCGCCACTCGGGTGGCGGTGTCCAGCGCTCTCTTCAGTGAGTCAGACGTGCCGCTGATCAGCTCGAATCCATCATTTTGGTGCCCATTGCGCGTCTTCTCCGCCTCGTTCATGAGCCTGTGCTCATTAAGCGCGCACTTCACTAGTGCGTTCAGTTCATGCCCGTGAATGGGCTTGGTTATGTAATCGTAAGCTCCTGCCTTCATCGCATTGACCGCGCTTTGAACTGTCCCAAACGCGGTCACCACGATAACCGGAATGCCTGGAAAATCGATCTGAATTCTTTTCAACAGCTCAATCCCGGACATGCCCGGCAACTGGAGGTCCGTTATTACGAGACTCGGGTGAGACTGTTTCAAGATATCGAGTGCCTGTTCGGCGTCTGCAGCCGATGCCGTTAGGTATCCCAGCTTGTCTAGCTGCGTTTGCACGATGAACCGAAGGCTCTCGTCGTCTTCCACGATTAATAGAGGTTCAGCGCTCATGTTCGGCAACCGTCTGATAATTTGGCTTAGAAAGAGTGTAGGCAGCCGGAGTTTCAAGAGTCTTCGGTGCACGTAGCAACCATTCGGGCTCCGGCTTGCGGCCAACGAGAACTCCTCTACCGGCGAAGCTGCTTGAGCCACTCCTCAACAGCTGCCCGGTCCCGATCACCGTCCCGCGATGAACGCAGATAATCTTCCAAGTGCCGTGCGGCGTCTTCGCGCCTTCCAGTCTCGATCAGGATCTTTGCAACCAACAGGTGCGCCCTGGGAACTTCCTGGGTCGCGCGTTGTAGATTATCGAGCGCCTCGATCTTATCTCCACCTTCGTTAACCAGGCTAATCCCCAAGACATAACGGAGCTTCAAAAGCCCCGGATTGAGCTTCAACGCCCGGCGCGCCATTTCGACCGCTTCGTGGTAGTGTTGCAACTTGCACAGGACGAAACCCAAATTGGCCGCCGCGCTGGGATGGTCGGGTACCAGATCGATTGCTTTCTGGAACTGATCCGCGGCCGGTGCGAGTTGTCCCAGAGCTGCGTAGGTCATGCCAATCCCATTGAACGCATCCGCGAACTCAGGATCCAGCTTGGCCGCCTTCTGAAAATGATCTAGCGCGCCGGGCTGGTCTCCCTTTATCGATGCTGCCTTGCCCTTGTTGAACTCCTTTTGTGCATCGGCCGGAACTTTGTGCTGTAGCTGTCGAACCGAGACAGTAGCGTCGACAGTTGGGGTCGTCTTTGACTTTGCGGGCACTTGGACGGAAAGGTTTTGGTAACCGGGGTTAACGAAGACGGGCTCTTCATAAACTACCGCTCCGGCAGCACCAGTGAGCCTCAACTGGTAGGTGCCTGGAGCGACGCCATGAAATGCGAATCCTCCGGCACCCTCGATGGAAGCGCTTATAGAGCCGGCAGGCCCCTGTCCAACAAGTTCGACCGTCAATGGGCCGACGATCGGGCCATCAGAGGAAATTTGTCCGCGGACGACGCCGCTATCGCGATCTTCTGCGTGGGACATTGTGCCAGGTCGATTTCCGCCCCATTGAGCAACAGCTGTACTGGCCAACAAACAAATCAGCCCTGGCAGCGAAGTGTGAATCCGCATATCTATCCTCCACGGAAGGGTTGCCCCGCGATTCAGAACGTTTCTGTTGATCCCCACCCCGGATCACGCTGGCCGAATAGATGATTCGCGGGCAATGGGGACTTATTTGTTGGGGTGACCACTCGCCTAGAAGACCTGGCGCGAGCATTGCCGACAAAACCGAAAGTTTAGAAATGGTAGGGCACCACGACGCTCAGGGTCATCACATCGAATAGAAAGGACAATTTCCGTCAGGATCACGGACATGATCAAGATGCCCATTCTCGATCTTGCGTTGTGCGGTGTGCTCGTCGCAATAACAACCGGCCAGCCAACCCGGCCAGAAGACCAGGCAGCAACCATCCGCCTCGACGTCAACCTGATCCTACTGCATGCTGCGGTGATGGATCACTCTGGGCAATTCGTCGCGGGGCTCGACAAACGGGACTTCCAATTATTGGTTGACGGAGCACAGCGTCCGATTACGGTGTTCGAGCCCGACGACGCGCCCGTGGCCGCGGGAATACTCGTAGATAACAGCGCCAGTATGATTAGTAAAGGTGCCGAGGTCATTGTAGGGGCTCTCGCGTTCGCTCGGGCGAGCAATCCACAGGACGAAATGTTTGTAGTCCATTTCAGTGATCAGGCCCGCCTCGGGTTACCGCCTGATAAGCCATTTACTGGCAGTATTTCAGAGCTTGAGACCGCGCTGTTGGCCTTCACCGGAGAAGGAACAACTGCCCTTTACGACGCCATCGAACTGGCGATCTCTCACCTTCGTGAGACGAAGCTGGAGAGAAAGGTTCTACTAATTATCAGTGACGGCGGCGATAATTCGAGCCATTCGCTTCTCTCTGATGTGTTACAAATGGCTCAGAAAGCCGGTATCCTCATCTATTGCATCGGCATCTACGACGAGGCAGATTGGGACCAGAACCCTCGGGTGCTCACCGAATTTGCGGAACTCACTGGCGGCAAAGCCTTCTTTCCCTCAGAACTGAAATATGTCAAAGCCACTTGTGTCAAGATCGCCGGCGACATTCGCAAGCAATATACTTTTGGATTCGTGGGGCAGCTAGACGGCGAATACCACCGCATCAAGATAACAGTGCAAAATCAAAGGTACGGTTCGCTACGGGTAAGGACGCGTGCCGGCTACTTCGCGCCAAAGCCGTAGGTCAGTTTTGCTGGCTTAAGGATGTTGACTACAAAAAAGAAAGTCTTCGCCAAAACATCAAGCATCTCAAGACACGCAGACGCAAAAAGTATTGTCGTAACCGGAAACGGTCCCTGCTTGATTTCGTCTCCGGTGCGCCAGGGCCATGCTACTGGGCTGAGTGCGGCCGCTCGGTCGCTCCGCTGGAGGGAGAAGGAAAATGCTTCAAAATGAACTCGAGGTTGCGCCGGGCCGAAAAATTCTTTCCATTAGCACCACTCCACAGGACCACGACTCACTTCGCCGGATTCTCCATGATCCGAGCTGGCGAGTCACTGCCGCGTTCTCATTTCAACAAGCCATGGCGTGTTTATGCCGGGAGCGCATCGGTGTTATCATTTGCGATTGCCATCTTCCGGACGGTTCTTGGAGAGACATTCTGAGTCATATTGCCGAACTGACGGAGCCATCGGTGGTCATCGTTACAACAGGGGCGTCTGGCGCGGATCTCCGTGGCGAAGTTCGGAGCCTCGGGGGAGTTGAAGTGTTGTCCAAACCTTTCCGAGCGGAAGAGGTTAGGCGCGTGATTGTCGAAGCGTGGGAGAGCAGGGCCGTGGCAGCTCAAGAGCCTGCGCCGGTGTAATTGCTGAGGTAGGGTTTTAACGTTGGGTTAAAAATAAAACCGGAACTTTATTCCAATCACATTCACACGCAGTGATGTCGAGTAGCTCTGATTCTGGCGGAGGAAGTAGGTTTCCAGAACGATACGCGCGCCGGCCGGTACCTGTACTCCTGCCGAATATCGGTTTTGACTCCCCGCGCCATAGCGGGTATCGTAAAACACCTCACCGTTGATGTAAGGCGTATAGACAAGTTGGCCGATGGCGAAGTCTCGCTCCAGTTGTAGCTTGTTTCTGTAACGTGTTGCGAACGGCTTGCCTCTGATGAAGCGCATCTCACCGCGGCTGCGGTCCAACACTATGACGTTCCAAGGTAAGGGATGTCGCGGCGTGCAGTCGATGATCCAACGGTGTTCAAGGTAAGGAGTCCCGCTCCCGAGGCTGCTTAGTCTCCATGCCATCCGTCCCCGGGCTGATTGTCTCTGAAAGACGAGAGGAGAAATATTCTGTGGTTGAGTTCAGGTTAATATAGGCGCTGACCTCTGGCCAAAATTCACCTTCACTGCCAGAAGCCGCGGCGTGTGCGTCCAAGCCGGAGAGCAGAATTAACAAGAGGGGAGATGTTGGACTCCTCACTTCCTCGAAGTATGGGAACGGTGCTCCGTCAAGACCGAAGCATGGTTAAACACCGTGGGGGAGCGTAAAGAGAAGGTTGCTGCGTACTGACCTTTGGCGATATCGATGATGACCGATTCGTTAGCACCCTCCGTGGCGTAATAGTCCTTAAGCTTGGCTCTTAGGCGCCATGCCTGGCTGCGCACGATTGTGTCGGTCTTGGGATCGTAGTCTGGAGGACGACCGAACACGGAGACACCCACGGTTGTTTCCTTCAGATAATGCGCGTTGCCAGATAATGTCGTCTCAACCAGAAAATTGAGAAGGTGGATAAGCTTTTCGGCACGCCTGAGGGCGCGGCTTTTACCGATGCGATCCAGGGCGCTCCAGACGTCGGAGTCGGCTGGTCTATCGGGTGCGCCCCTCAGGGCCGACGGCTCCGGCAACGCGCGGTGTTTTGCGGTCTGCAAATCTCTCGCCACGCTAAAGTCGATGCACTTGTAGCATCAGAAGCGTTACGAAATGTTTATCAGGTCTACCTCAGTCGCGCAGAACCATCGTCAACAGAGAGGGATGGACGCGCAAACCTTTTTCGTAATCAATGAAGCCAAGGCGCCGGAACTTGTTCATAAAGAAGCTAACACGTGGCCTCGTGGTTCCGATCATACGTGCCAGGGTCTCTTGATTCACTCGCACGCTTTCGGGCGCCTCATCCTTGCCGAAGTGAGCTAACAGCAGAAGAAGACGCGCAAGTCGTTTCTCGCTGGAATTGAACAGTTGATCAACTAGATCTTCTTCGATTCGCGCATTCCGCTGAAGCAGATAGGTGATAAAGAATTCCGCAAAGTCAGGATTCTTCCTTATAGTGATCAAAATCTCCCTTTTCTTAAATGCAAGAACGGAGCAGTCGACAAACGCGGTGGCTGTGGCTACATGTACCGTTTGCCCGGCGAGGCTTCCCTCGCCAAAGAAGGACCCTTCGGGCAGAATCGCGATTACGGCTTCTTTGCCCTGCCTGGAAACGACGCCCAGCTTTACCCGGCCGCGCTGAAGATAAAACACCGTATCCGCGCGGCTACCTTGGCTGAAGATAATCTCTCTTTTCCGATATTTGCTGAACGTGGCCACTACACCGGCTTGCTCGAGCAGCGTTACGGCATCCTTGGCTTTGCCGAACTTTTGTTCGGGTTCCGCTATCGTTGGCACTGGCACCTCCTCAAACGAACCCCGCCAAGCTAGGACAAATTATAATCTAAAGCAATCTCGCAGCCATTTTCTGTGTAAACTAGGGCCTAAGAGATGGGCTTCTAAGTTGTTGTGGGTCAAGCTCATAGCCGGAACCGCGCCATCCTACAGATCATCTCAGTTCGTCTCAACGCTATCTTTTCAGATAGGGAGTGATCCGCGCACTGGCCCCTGGGAGGCAGACGTTCCGCGTGGATGCGCGGTTCACACCCATAGCGAAATTGCCCTCACGTTCTAGAGAACTCCCTGGCCTGGTCACTTTTGGACAGTACTGGGGTTTTCCCGGGGGCATAATAAGCTATGCGTACCCGCGTCGCCGGGAACGAGTCCCCCGGAGCAAAACCTTCACCGTTTCTGCCCCGCGACTGTCACAAACCCGCTGATGCCGAAGACCATATGGGCACAGAGCCCGTCATCAGCGACCGCGTACCTCAAGAGTTCTCTTCAGGAATTGGTGAGTATTGCAGGCGCTTCCAAGCCTTGGCGGATGCAGCAACTCAGATGATGTGGAGATTTGGCCCGGATGGCGAATGTAAGTATGTCAACCGAAGGTGGCTCGAGTATCGTGGTCGTACGGAGGAGCAGGAACGCGGCGCAGGATGGATGGAGGGTGTGCATCCTGAGGATCTCAGTCGATGTGCCACCGCGTATCGGTCCGCCTTCGAGAGCCGGCAGCCATTCCATTTGGAATTCCGTGTCAAGCGCGCTGACGCTTCCTATGGCTCGGTCGTTGCTCACGCAGTTCCGCAATACCTTCTGGACGGCAGCTTCGTAGGGTACGTCGGCTCGCTCGAAGAAGCCAGCCACCAGGACTCCGGATCGGCGGAGCGTGAGCGCAGAGGTGTAGGGAGTTCCGAGAGCGCTCGGCAAGCACTCTGCCAGATCGCCGCCAGTTTGAGACAACCATCTTCACCAGCTTCAGAGCGCAGGCGACCGAAGCGTCGAAAGCAGAAGAGAACGCTTCCTGGCAATGTTTTGCTGGAGTGTTTGGATATCTCCATCACTCCGCTGCTTGTTGTCGACCAAAGCGGGCGCGCCATTTATTGCAATTGCGCTTTTCAAGAGTTGGCGGCAAAGCGTTTGCCGACCACAAGGATCGAGACAGCGTCAAGTCTAACTAAGTGGCCTAGGCTCACCGGCAAATCGAATTCACGCCGTGAGCATCCCACTCCGTCCAGGAATTGTGCACCCGAGGTTCAGGCATGGCTGGATGCCGATTCGATTACGAATGAGCAGGACATACGCGTTTCCGCGAAGCCTCTCGCAGGCGCCGGAAATGAATTGACGATGTTCTCGATAATTGATACGACCCAAGAGAATAGAACGCGCCTGTTGGAGCGAGCTTTCTTACATGATCTGGTGAATGCGGCGGGCAGCATCCAGATGTTAATTGATCTACTGACAGGAGGCACCTCGCGGCAGGAACGGGACGAGTACATCAATTTGCTCCAGGTTAGCGTCAACCGGCTTCTTTCCGAGATCTACCATGAAAAAATGATGCTCGACAGTTCTGGCTGCACGCCATTCAACGTGCGTGAGATCTTGACGGCTCTTGCGGAATACTACCGACATCACTTTGGGCGGAATTGCCGAATCGAAATCACGGAGACCGCGGCTGAATCCTTGGCGCTGGCGGGCGATCAGACGCTGCTCGTGAGGGTCCTGGACAATATGCTCCGGAATGCCGTAGAAGCTGCCGGCCATGGCGGCCTCGTCACGTTAGGTTGTCGCCAGATCGGCGGCGAGCTCGAGTTTTGGGTACACAATCCCAACACGATCTCTGAGAATGTTCGGGCGAAGATCTTTCACCCGTCATTCACAGTAGATGGAAAAGATCGGGACCAGGACACCAAGTTGCTCGGCGAACTGTGCGGAGGCACTGTGGCAGTATCTTCCGACCAACAATCCGGAACGACCTACTCAGTTCGATATCCAGCGGCCGTGGAGACGGTTTTTCCGCAAAAGCGCTACCACACCAAGCACGCCTCGTGAGTGGAGATTTCGACACTGCTGCCAAAAAGAAAACCGCTGGCCCAAAGGAAGCCAGCGGAGACAATTAGCAGCCTAATGACGAGGGGTTGACGCAACCACTTCAGGAAAGGTGACGTAATCTTTCCGGTGGAGCAGCCGGCCGCGATGTCAAGCTCCAGTGTCCAGACGCACCGCAGTGTCTTAATACTCTCTCGCGCAGCTCAATTCGAGCTCGCAATAGCCGGGATTTTGCAGCAGAGACACTGATCCCGAGACGATCGGCTACCTCTACGATCGGTAACTCTTCGACATCGCGCAGCAGTACGACATTCCGAAGTAGCGCCGGAATAGATCGGATTTCCCTGTGCAGAACCTCCTGCAACTGTCGTCTGCCCACCTCTCCCTCCGGATCAAGTCTCGGGGACGGTAGATCGATACTCCCGCTTGGAAAGCCGGGGATGCCCGCGTCCAGATGCAAGAAGCGCGCCCGTCTCCTGGTTCGAATGAACATCAAGCATTGGTTGACGACGATCCGGGCCAACCAAGTTGAAAACTCAGCTTCGCCCTGATATTGACTCAGATGCTGAAACGCGTTCCAATAAGCGTTCTGTGCCTCGTCCTCTGCGTCGCCTCGATCCCTTAAAATGCCCGACGCCAAGCCTACACACCAATGATGATGACGCTTCACCAGTTCCCCAAATGCCTGCTCGTCCCCTTGTCTAGCAGATTCGACAAGATCCGCATCGCTGTGCTCGTCGTTTGATCTCTCACACATGAGTGCCTTCCTTTATGTCGTCGCACCTTGGCGCAGCGACTTGCGGCACTAAGGGCATTTCCATTACCGGTTCATCAGCGCGTGGGGACGTTATTGTTTTCAATCGGTTATCAAGCGCTGGCCATCATTGGATTCTTGTTGGTGCCTTATATCGGCCAGGATCTATCCGATCGGGATGCCTGCTTTAGGGCACATAGAAGTGTTCAGTAGGAAGAAACTCGTGATTCTGATGAAACTCAAAAATGAGATAAGTACGGCCTACAGCGCGACCGAGGAGGCCGCACAACTGCCATCGCTGCGAAATTTGGATTACAGTACGGCTCAAGCGGCTGGCGCCAGCAACTCCATTTCGGGCGTGCCCGCATCCGCCGGCGAAAGATTCAGAACCCGAACACGCTGCCCTTCCTGAAGCTGTTGCAAAATAATTTCATGCCCATTATAGAAGCGGACCGCATCTCGATAGCTGAAGGCGTCGGAAGTGATTTGCGAAAACGTTACCTCCTCGACTCTGCGGGCGCCAACTTGGATTTGCAGCCGCACCGGAATGTCGCGCAACAAAAGGCGAGTGCCTGGGGGAATGCAGACAGCTGGCACTGATCTGCTGTTATCGGGCGTCGTGAAAATGTCTTTCAAGAGTGATCCAAGGCCGGAGAACAGTGACGGCAAACTGTTCCGTCGCATGGAAAATGCATCACGTTGGATTTGCAAGTCTGAGAGCGTCGCCAGTCCCATAGCGCCGCTTGAAAATCGGTGAACGATGAGTTCCTCACCTTCGGCCGCTAAACGGTTTGGAAAAGACATCAAAGAATAGTCGCACATATGTATTTCTCCTTGAACCTTGGTCTGACCGGCGCTTGACCTCTACCGGGCAAGGACGAAGATGCTGCCTGATCCAAATGGTTCTACAATCTTTCCAGCAACTGTGGGAGTAGAAAAGAAAAGCATGCCTCCACATTTAATGAACCCGTCATCCAGGACGGAGATCCTGGAAACCAGGTGGATTACAGAGCCCTGTGGTCCGAACTAATGGGCCTTATGGCGAGAAGAGTCTTCCAACAGGCGGGAGGCCTTGAATATGATCACCGCCGAGCAAGGCAGCACCCAGCCGAGTAAGTCGGCCAGCCGCCTTATCATCGCCGAATCGCGCGTTATGCGTGAAATACTCAACTTTATCGAGCGGGTGGCCGCTAGCGAGGCGAGCTCGTTTCTTATCGAAGGTGAAAATGGAACGGGCAAGGACCTGGTGGCCACCACGCTGCATTATCAGAGCTTTAGAAAAGCTGGACCGTTTCTCGCGATTAACTGCGCGGCTATACCAGAAACGTTGTTAGAAAGTGAACTATTCGGGTATGAGAAGGGCGCCTTTACCGACGCAAGAGCGCAGAAACGAGGATTATTCGAGCTGGCCGACCGGGGCACGCTGTTTTTGGATGAAATCGACAGCATCGCGCATTCACTGCAAGCCAAGCTATTACGTGTGCTGGAAAACCAGTCCCTGCGGCGACTGGGAGGAATCCATGACCTTAGTATCGACATTCGCATTATCGCAGCCACGAACAGAGACCTCCGCCAAGCGGTGAAAGAGGGCGCTTTCCGGCAGGACCTTTACTATCGTTTGAATGTGATCCAGATTGTTATTCCGCCGCTTCGAGAACGCATTGCGGATGTACTGCCTCTGGCTCAATTTTTCATCGAACACTACAACCAGAAGTTCTCGCGCCGGATCGATGGCGTTACGGAAGAAACAAGAAACATCCTGGTGACCCACAATTGGCCTGGAAACGTGCGCGAATTACGGAATACAATAGAACACGCCATGATTCTCGAAGAAACCACTTTGATTCGTCCTGGTAGCCTTCCAGCCGACTTGCAGGTCGGGACAGGTTCTCAGAAGGCGGCTACCGGAGCTTTTGTCGGCGACTGGATGTCATTGCCCGGGCAGGAACGCCGCTTGCTGATCCAAGCACTGGGGAAAACGCGCGGCAACCAGACACACGCTGCGAAGTTGTTACACATCACCAGGGACACCTTGCGTTATAGGATGAAGAAGTTCCACCTCGACTAGCGGCTGTCTATAGTTCGGCTCGTTGTCCCGTGGTTATTTCACGGAATGGCGACTAGAAAGAGATTCTCACTTGTCCCCAGCCGCTGCCGAACTGAATTCCTCTCTCGATGAGCCGCGCTTGGATTTCCCTTTTTCGATTCCATACTTCGCGATGCGGTAGAGAAGAGTCTTGCGTGTGATGCCGAGGTGTTTGGCCGCCCGACTTTGATTCCAACCAAATTGCCTAAGGGAGTGAACAATCAAATCCCTTTCTACCGTCTCGAGACTCACGCCCTCGCTGGATCCTGCGGATTTCATGTTCTCCAATTGGCGTCCGACCGGGCGCAAGAACTCCGGCAAGTCATTCCATGTAACGTGATCTCTATCGCTGAGCACAACGATGCGCTCGATAGCGTTCTCGAGTTGCCGTACGTTGCCGGGCCAGCGGTAGGCGCTGAAGTAAGGAACGATTTGCGCAGGGAGAGTTAGCTCCGGTTTCTGGTGTCGAAGCTTGGATGCTTCAAAGAAGTACCGCACAAACTCCGGAATATCCTCTGCCCGATTGCGCAGGGGAGGCAGCTCGATGGGGACGACGGCCAAGCGGTAGTACAAATCTTCTCGAAAGCCGCCTGCGGCGACTAGCGACTTTAGATCGCGATTCGTAGCTGCGATAATCCGAACGTCTACTTTGGTGGGCTGTGTCGCGCCGATCTTCTCGACTTCGCGTTCTTGGATCAACCGTAGCAAGCGCACTTGCAGTTCCATTGGGAGCTCGCCGATCTCGTCCAGAAAGAGCGTCCCGCGGTCGGCTATTTCAATTTTTCCCCTTTTGTGCGTAATAGCGCCAGTAAACGATCCACGTATGTGACCAAATAGCTCAGATTCCATCAAATCCCTTGGAATGGCGGCGCAGTTAATCGTGACGAACGGGTGTTCTCGACGAAGACTATTAAAGTGTATGGATTTCGCAAGCACTTCCTTGCCGGTTCCAGTCTCGCCCTGGATGAGCACAGTCGCGCCGCTTGGCGCAACACGGGCTGCCTGATCCAGGACATACAAAAATGCCTTGGATCGACCAATGACGTTGTCGAAGCCATACTTTTCATCGAGGTTCTTCCGAAGCAAGTGAATTTCCTCGATCAACTGCACTCGCTCGAACACGCGATCCACGAGCGCGCTAAGTTCGTACAGATGAATTGGCTTCGTAACGTAGTCGTAAGCGCCGAATTTCATGGCTTCAACAGCGGTTACGACCGTTCCGAAGGCGGTGATCATAACCACCTCGGTCTCCGGATACTTGGCCCGGACCCGCTTCAGCAGTTCCAAGCCCGACATCCCGGGGAGATGGAGATCACTGAGGACCAGGTCTTGGTACTCGCTCTCGAGAATTTTCAATGCCTCTAAAGCGTCTCCCGCTACTGTGGTCGAGTATCCCTTCTTCTCAAGTTGCATCTGAGTGACGCGACGAAGGGTATCGTCGTCCTCAACTACAAGTATTCGTCCGCGTCGCATGCCTGTCTCAGATCCCGACGAGCAGGGCAACCTACCTCTCCGTTGATCCCGACGTAGGCGGTTGGAGGGACTTCGGCCGAAAACGCCGCCGTCATCGTGTTCCAGTATAGTGTGGCAAATGGATGGCAAAGTCAAGAGCTTTTTGGCAACTCCAACACTGCGTGGTGGCTAATCTGTTCCCCGTACCTGTCATCATTGATCAGCGGAAAAATTCTCCAACCACCGGCCGAATGATTGCATCCTTCATTGTGCCACCAATGATCAGTAGAAGCCGCCTGGAATTGTCTGCTCGCCTTTTATCCTGCTTCATCTTCGTTGGATGGCGAGGCACCGGCGAGGAGTGCTCACATGTCTATATTAGCTTACCGAATCAGAAATTCAATTACTGCGGTGATTCGCCGAGGGTCGAGCGAAAGATTCAAAAACCTGGATGGCGGATCCATTTTGTTTCCAGTAACGGGGCCAAATGCCGCAGGAATGATCGAGGCACGGCACGAGAACGACTTCGTATTGATTTTCCAACGCGATCTTCACAACGCAACCGAGCAGATTGAAGTCGAAGTTGCTGGCGTTGCTTCATTTTAGCTCAATAATGCGGCTGCTGCCTGACGACTCGCATTCGTACGCCGGCCGGAGGTCTATTTCCCCTCAGGTAGCCTAAACGGGGTGCCGCGCTCGTCGTTCAGGCGCTCCGAAAGGTCTCGGTCGATCAGACTAATGCTGGCCTGATTCAAGCCGTACTCAATGCTGACATAGTGCAGCGTTCCCGCCTCCATCCAATAACCCAGGGCCTGCACAATCCTGTGGTCCTTAAAAGCGAGGAGGTAAATAGTTGGTCGGACTTCTTCGGCAGCCTGTGGTCCGATCGCGTTACATTGGGCTGTAACACAAGCCGGCACTCCACCCTTCAGATTAGTGTCGGCCTGTTGTAGGGGCCGTTGGGGCGGGACGAGGCTTTGGTTGCTTATCATTGGGGGTGATGGGCTCGATTCTGTCACGGGCGTTTGACCCGGGTCGCCTTGCTGGTCGTTTCCTGAACGATCGGCAGTGTAGCCGGAATCGTACATCGGCCAAGGTACGATCACGATAGACGGCTGCGGATTGGTTTCTCTTCGAGGAAGCGGTAGTAGTGGGCGAAAATGAGAACCCGTGACACCGCCGGGCGGAATGGGCGACGCGTGGCCTGGGCCTGGAAAGAGGATGTTCCCATATCCACTTGGCGACGAATATTGAACCGGGTGCCTTTGCGCGAACGCCGCGCTTGAAAGGCTGGAGACCATTACCGCGAGGACCAGAACCTTCATAAGCCCTCCTCTAGGCGACCGCACTAATAAAGACTTCCGGCACCGGTACGCTGGACTATTTAATTTCGCTGTTACACGTTGGCATCTTGCACACGACGCGCAGCCCCACGCCAAGGAGAAACTAAAACAACGCGCGTTCAGTTTTCATCGCTGGATGTAGTTAGATTCCGGAGGACCTCGGACAGCGAAGGTATTGCAAGACCTAATCTCCGGAGGGATGGAAGAGGGAGTCAATTTGAGGACTATGAATTTTCCAGAACGCTACAAAGCGGACATTGTCAGCGCAGTCGAGAGTATCGACTTGGACAAGGTTATCGAGATAATCGAGCTGTTCAAACAAGCCAGGGCTCGCGGTCGTAATATCTTCGTTTGCGGCAACACGCGAAGCGCTTATGCGGCGTCGAGAGTCCTATGCGACATGGTGATGCGCTCTAGCTTTGAGCGGCCAGCGCGCTTCCGGATCTTGGCTCTGGATGACCGAACGCCGGCATCGGACGCAGATCCAGAAGGCGTCGGCACGGAACGGCTCTTGGTTGAACAATTGAAAAACTTTGCTGAGCCTGGGGATATCGTAGTGGGAATTAGCGCTCCGAACAACTCGGTTCCCATCCTTCGGGCATTGGAGTATGCCGCCCGAATCGGTTGCAAAACTGTTGCGTTTACCGGATTGGATGGAGGTAAATTGGCGGCCCAAGCCAATATAGCGATTCACGTCGGCTCGACGCACTTGGGCACGGTCGAAGATACGCATGTAATCATCTGTCACATGATAGGAAGCTATTTTCTGGAGTTCGATCGGCTCTGACGCTGTTTTTCGTCGGTCGCAACTGAAATCAAAATATAAAGCTGTGAGCCAAAGGAAAGCATCAATCTAGTCGCTGCCAGACAGGGGGGCTCAAGGATGGCCTATGAAATCCATAATCCACGTCCAAACACTGTCTAATTCCGCCAGTCACCCACCAAACAAGCCCCAGAGTCATCCTTGAGCCATGGACATACGGTGTTCTTGCTCCGAAATGGTCTGAGTCGTAACAACGCAGATTTGTTTGAAAGTTAGCAGCGAGAAGACTCGCGACCTATGAAGGGCGCAAGCAACGATTTCCAACTCCACCTGTGACCGATCATCAACACCGAGGGAAGGTGCCACGCCGGCGGAAGACGGAACGGTAAATCGCCCTCACACCAAGTCACAGAAAGAAGGCCATGCGTGGAAAAGACACTGGTGATTGTGTTCGACGACGAAGCAAAGACGTATGGAGCTTCGCATGCGCTGGAAAGGCTGGAAGAGCACGGTGATGTAACGTTGGACGAGCTTGCAATTATCGTCAAGCATCCGGACGGCAGTTCTTTCACTGAAAAAATCGAGCGTTTCCGCGGACTGGCGCGAACGATTACAGGAGGCGTAGTCGACCGACTTCTCGGGTTGGCCGGCGGGACCATCGGCGTGGCAGTCGGCTTGGTGGGGGGGCATGTTGGGATGGGTCGGGCGCAAAGAGCATTCCTTTGATGAGGAGTTGGGAAAAGACATTACGAATGCGCCAAATCCGGGCAGGGCGGCTGTGATCGCAGAAGTGCTGGAAGAGTCCGAACCATCAGTAAACAACGGTATGGCATCGTTTGGCGGGGTCGTGTTCCAGCGGTCGATCGATCAAACTAGCACCCTCGGCGAGAGCGCCAAGGCAGCCGATGTCGATGAGCTACGTGCAAAAATAGAGGACGCAATTGAAAACCGAAGGGCTAAAGCTGAGGCGCGCAAAGAGCTACGAGAACGCTGGATTCATTTGTTCAAGGAGCAAGCCGCTGAGGGCCGCCGGAAGCGCCCAGAGCGGCTGGTCGCTGAGATAAAGCGGCGCCCAACCTGAACCGCCTGAAGCGCGCGTCAGTAAGGTGCATAGTAGCCATGTCGCCAGGAAGTATGCAACTTCAGGCTTCCCGCCGCTTGACTCACCAGAATCTTTACCTTATGAAACTTGCCGTCATTCTGAGCCTTCACTGGATAATAGCCCAGAAGGTATTGACTTCGAAGCTGGCTGCTCAGTTTGTCAATTGCGTCCGGAAGATCGTTCATGTTGTGCACCGTGACCATTGCACCCCCGGTATCTTCCGCGGCTTTCTTGAGATAGTGCGCGTTATCGAAGAGCCCGAGCGCATACACTCGAACGTCCGCTTCTCTCAAAAGGTTGATGACCTCGCCCCCGCTGTAGCGGCTGTTGTTATCGCCTCCGTCGGATAGGATAAGGAGCGCTTTACGAGGGTTCCTGGCGCGTCGCATTTGATTGACTGCGAGATAAATGGCGTCAAACATCGCCGTCCACCCTTGTGGCTTGACGAGGTTCAAGCTGGTCGTAATCTCATCCACGTCCGGTGTAAAAGGAACCCGGAGTTTCGGTACATCGCTGAACTGCACAAGAAAGAATTCATCTCCCGGCAGGCTGGTCTTCAGAAACTGCTGAACGGCCGAGAAAGATTCGTCGATCTTGTTGCGCATGCTGCCGCTCGCATCGAATACGATGCCTAAGGAGACGGGAGCCTGGTCGATTGAAAACGACTCGATCTTCTGCTCGACCGTATCGTCGAACAAGTGGAAATTCTCCCTATGCAAGTCCATGATGGGCCGGTCATCCCCATCAGTAACATTGGCGGGAATCATGACCATCTTTACATCCAAACGGATGGAAGACTGCCTGCGTTCGGGCGTTGGCCGGAAACGAGGAGTAATGTTCACTGCTGGCGAGTCTTGGCACAAGGCGCAGGCGCCGAACAAGATTACAAGAATCGTGAACAGGATAAATCCTGCAAGAATATGGCGGCTGCCCGGGAACTGCACAGATACACCCCCACCCAGTTAGCCCATGAACGGGACTCATGTTGTTTCCAAACTGGCAAAGTACACGTTAGCGAGTATACGTTTGGGCTAGAGGGGATGTAAAGGGGGAAGGGGTTAAACGCCTCACCGTTGCTTCATTCGCCTTTGACCCCACTGGGGCGGATGGCAGTAGTATCTGGAATGTTGAACCTGTGCCCTGCCTGCTCAGGATTTGGATGTGACCACCGTGTGACCGGAGGATGCCGTGGACTACCGCGAGCCCCAACCCACGGCCCAGAAATTTTGTCGTGTAAAAGGGATCCAGTGCCCGCGCCTGCACCTCTTTGGGCATGCCACAGCCCGTATCGGAAACCATAAGGCGGACATATTCGCCTTCGGGGGCGCCTATCGGACCTTCTGGGGCTGGTGGCCGGCCGATGTAAGCGCGCTCGGCCGCCAAAGCGATCAACCCATCCCGGCCTTCGAGCGCTTCCGCTGCATTTTTGACAAGATTGAGTACCACCTGTTGAATCTGCGCAGTGTTGGCCCTGATCAGAAGATTACTAGCAAGGCTAGTCCGCAGCACAGCTCTTTCAGAAATTGAGCCGCGAAGAAGGTCGAGCATCTCCCCGACGATCAAGGAGAGATCGACCTCCTCCATCGGCGATTCGGTACCGCAGGCGTAAGCGATCAACAGCTTCACGACCTCGGATGCTCGAACCGCGACGGCCTTGATTCGCTCGACGTTCTGGCGTCCCGGTGAATCGGATGTTGTTTCCAGCAACGCAACGTCGGATTCGGCGAATATGACGCCCAGCATGTTATTGAAATCGTGCGCGATTCCGGCGGCGAGAGCTCCCAGGCTCTCCACCTTTTGGGTCACGAGCATTTGTTCATGGCTTAACTTTAAGTCCGTCGTATCAACTACGGTTCCAATGTGACCTACATATAGGCGATCAACGAAGCGCGGAACCCCAGTGTTCAACACCCACCGGTACTGTCCATCCGCACGCAGCATTCGATACTCCATCCGGAACGCCTGTCGCGCAATGACAGCCGAATGAAAAATGGAGCAAACGTTATGCCGGTCGTCGGGATGTACAAGATCGACCCATCGATTTCCTACCAGTTGCTCCATCGCCCGGCCCGTGAATGTCAGAGCGCGCCTGTTAAAAAATGTACCCAGCCGGTCCGGATCAGTCACCCATATTGCGACCGGAGCCGTGTCGGCCAGATTCCGGAAGCGCCCTTCGCTCTCGCGCAGCGCCTGCTCGGTAAGCCTGCGCTGCGCGAGCTCCTCCTGTAATTGCTCGTTAGCTCTCCGCAACTCGGCCGTGCGCTGGCCCACCTGCTTCTCCAGGTCAGTACGCAGCCGGCCCAGTTCCAAGTGAGTTCGGACTCGAGCCAGCACTTCCTCGGGCCGGAAAAACCTGTTGACGAAGTCAACCGCGCCGAGCCTCAAACCTTCCACCCGCTCCTCAACCTGCCTGCCCGAGGTTATGAATATCACGGGAATGTCCCGAGTATTCTCGTAGTCCTTGAGCCGGCGGCAGACCTCAAATCCGTCCATGTCTGGCATCCGAATATCCAATAGGATTAAATGAGGGGGCGTGGCGGCCGCTGAATCCAGCGCAAGCTGCCCACTTTCGGCCGAACGAACGTCGTGGCCTTCCGCTTCGAGCATGCTCTTTAGCAGAGCCAGCGATTCCCTGTCGTCGTCAACTATCAGAATGCTAGAACGATCTGTCATGAAATTTTCGTCCTGTATACCGGATCCGACACTTGGACTGGAAAGGCGCCAAGTCGATAATTGGCTTGCTCAGGACGGCCCGTCAGGCTCTCTTCCTCGTGGAGGTTGACAGTGGGCGCGTGCAGAATCGATGCGGTTAGATTTGTCACTGGACCACGCTCGGAAAGCGTGTGCCCAGTACTCCGAAGCAACTGCAGCGTGGCAGAAGATTTTTCCAATCAGCCCCGAGTCTCTAAGGCAGACCTGCGCCTTTGCGTTAGGTGGATGCTGATACAGTTGCGGACGATTTAAAGAATAAGTCCCTATTTCTGAGTTGATTGAGGGATCGCAGGGGTCGCTTTGCGTCGCATGATCGGACAAAGTGTCTTGAAGCGCGCCCACAAGCTCGTTAAATTGGAAAGGCTTCCGGATAAAGCGCTCGACTCCCAGCCCAGCGAACGAGGCCGCGATGTTTTCCTTGCTATACGCGCTAGTGAGAATCACCTTTAGCTCGGGCCGAATGCGCCGAGCCTCTTCCAAGATCTCCCGGCTGGACACACCGGGCAGCGTACGTCCAGCAGAACAACGTCGAGCTCATTCTTGTGTCCGCGAAGCAGCTCCATCGCCACCGACCCGTTGCAGGCCTCTATCACCGAAAAGTCTCTCTTGGTCAGCGCCTTTGTAACCGCAAGCAGAGGTCTTCATCCTCTACCACTAGGATCGCTCGCGACGCGACTTTCTCGCATTAAGTGGAGTTATCGGACTGCCGGCCGCCTGAGATGTTGTCGCAGTGCACGGTAGTCAGACTCGAAACGTAGTGCCCTTCTGGGAGGTACTGACCTGGATCGCGCCTCCATGATTGCAGACAAACCCGTCTGTGACTGCGAGGCCTAGTCCGCGACCGCGGCCGGGGAACTTGGTCGTGAAAACGGGTCGAAGATCTGGACTTGCACCTCTGGCGTCATCCCGGCGCCGGTATTGGAGACTTCAATCCGGAGGTAATACCCCGCAGGCAGGTTCGCTAGGTCCATTCCGACCGATTCCTGTCCCACTCTAGACATTGCTGTGCGGATGCCGATCTCGCCGGAGTGCTTTCCGATCTCGTCCGACGCGTTGGTGACAAGGGTTCATAACTACTTGCCGGATCTGCGCCGGGTTCCCATGTACTGCGGGAATGTTCTTGGCTAGATTAATTTTCAAAAACTGCGCGTTTCGAGATCGAGACTTTCAGGAGTTGAAGCATCCCTCGGACGACGAGCGAGACATCAACTGCCTCGAAAGTGGGACTTTCCATTCTGCTATAGATCATCAACTGACGGACGTAGGACAAAAGTGATAGGCGTACTGCTAATATCGTTATAAGCTGAACTGGCTGATGCCGCCGCTCCATCGGCTGTTCGAGATCTCGGAAATCGACTTTAAGACTACGAGATAAGCATTATGCAAGTTGATTCGCGCACTTGGGCGGTAGTAACGGTATTGCTTGCCGTTGTTTTGAGTCTCCTGATTGCAGGGGCCTGGTGGACCCGACGGACCTACGCCGGTTCCGGCCGTTGGACAGTCGCAAACCTGCTGCTTATTCTGTCGCTACCTCTACTCATTCTGCATTCGGTCGCACCGGATTGGATCAGTGTGGTGTTAGCAAACACGTTGCTCGCCACTGCGGCGATACTCTTTCTGGAAGGAGCTCGTGAATTCCGGGGTCTACAGCCCCATATCTGGTTGGTATACGTTGCTGGTGGGCTCGCACTCATCGCAATAATGATCTTTGATTACGTTGTTCCTAGCGTGAATAACCGCATCTCCGCGATGTCTTTGTTTCTTGCCATTATCGCAGCCCTTTGCTCTGTGACATTACTCAAAGAGATGCCTGCTGGGCGCAGGTTCGGCATGACGTTTACCGGCGGCATGTTTGCAGTTTGGGCGTTAACCCTCATCGTCCGTGCGGTCTACTTCCAATTCGCACCTCGATATGGCTCCCTGTTTGCTCCGTCCTGGATCAACGCCGCGTTTCTTGTGGGCACCTCGCTTGGGGTGGTCTGTTGTTCAGTCGGTTTCGTGTTGATGACGGACGAGCGGGTGATGAGCGACTTGCAAGATGCAGAGCGCAGGGCGGTCCGTGCGAACACGGAACTAGCCGATGCTGTGGAGCATGCAAATTCCATGGCACACCGAGCCGCTGCGGCGGACGCCGCAAAAAGCGAGTTTGTCGCTGTCATTAGCCACGAAATCAGGAATCCATTGAGCGGAATCATGGCGATGAACGATCTCTTGCTCGATACTGACCTGACACCCGAACAACGCGAATATTCGGAAGCGGTGCGTAAGTCGGCCACCGCGCTGCTCGCTGTTACAGAGGACGTTCTCGATCTCTCCAAGATCGAAGCGGGCCGGCTGACGACCGAATCGTATGCCTTCGACCTTGGCAGTGTTGTTGAAGACGTCGTGAAAATGTTGGAGCCGGTGGCGAAACGCAAGGGCGTGGGTCTGACTATAGCCTATCCCTCCGATATTCCCCGCTCCTTCGTCGGAGACGGAGGCAGAATTCGACAAGTGATCTTCAATCTGGTCGGGAATGCCGTGAAGTTTACTTCCCCAGGTCATATCAGTGTCGCGATCCAATGCGAGGCCCAGCGTGCGCAAAACGCTGAAATGCGCGTCTCAGTGACCGACAGCGGAATTGGTATTTCACCCGATAAGATAGAATCTCTTTTTGAGAGGTTCAGCCAGGCGCATACCTCGACGGCGCGAAGGTACGGGGGCACGGGAATGGGGCTGGCGATTTCAAAGAAACTGATCGAGCTAATGGGCGGTTCCATTCACGTGAAAAGCGAAGTCGATAAAGGGTCGACGTTCTGGTTCACTCTGCCCCTTGAGGTCGAGACTGACCGGAGAGCCGCCCAGGGGGCCGCCCCCTTCCACCCTGGCTGAGCAACGAAGTCTCGTGGTTGCCCCGGGGTGGGCAAAGCCGGATTACAAAATGGTCAGCCCGCAATTTCCTCGATCATAATCACCCAACCTGCAGGCCCGTCTTCCACCTCAGAGACGACCGCAGCATTAATCTTGGCCCGGAAGAGCTCTCCGTTCGCCCGTACACACTCCTCTTCGAGCGTCACGGTGGAGGGGCCGGCGCGCGCGAGCCCCAGCAGCGTCTCCATGAACTTGTTGCGCCTGCTTTCTTCAACCATATTTTCCGCGTGCAGACCTAAGAGTTGGGCCCCTCGATATCCAAGTACATCAGCTGCGACGCGGTTAGCGCTCGTAACGTGTAAGCCATTGTCCGTCAGAAGGATCGCGAGGGGGCTTTGCTCGAACACCGTGCGATACCGTCGTTCCTCACCGAAGACGCGGGCGGCCCGTTTTGACTCAGTGATGTCCGCGCTACGACCGACCAAACGGACGGCATGTCCCGCCGCATCACGGATAATGTAGGCATGGTCGGAGATATTTGCCGATGCTCCGCCAGGACGGAGCCTTCTGTATTCGCATAGCCATTCCTCCCGCCCCTCCCGCAGGGCGGAATTGAGACTGCCTGCCACGGCAGTACGATCCTCCGGGTGGACTTGCTGAAGCCAAGCGCCCAAAGTCATGGTGGCCGCGGATGTTTCCGAACGTTCCAGGTCTGTCGCCCCACGGACCATCCGGTTCGACGCCGTATCCCATTCCCAAATGACGTCTTTCGTGGTAACACGGAGCGCCCGAATATCTTCCAGGCTCCTCCGCATTCGGTGGGCATATTGGCGCATTTGCTCTATCGCGTCGTGGGCCATTCGACGGGCCTTGGGATACGACCCGCTTAGCCCGGACAGCAGAATTCCCTCCAGTATGAAGAGCCCGACGCGGGCGGCGTTGATGGACGAGAAGACCGTTAGGGAGTATCGGGGGAGCAGAAAAAAATATCTGGCTGCCAGGCTCGCCAGTAGAGTTGCAAGCAAGCCCGCGCCGAAGCCGCCCAACCAAGCGCTAGCGGCTATGGCAGCGTAGAAAAATGTGAAAGGAATTGAGCGCTCCAGATCAGTAAATACGATGAGTTTCAAGCCCGTGGCTGTAGAAACAAACAGCAAAGCCGGGAGGTAGCGCATAACCCACGAGGCGTCGACGTCTGCAGCGTCTGCGTCATGGAGAAGATTGCCAACGAAGCTGAGTAGGACACCCTCGCCGGTAAACAGAATGAGACGAGCGATCTGCTCCTCGGATGCAACCTGCATTGAGAATACAGGCGAAAGGAACAAATAAGCGCTGGCGAAGGCGGATAAGCCGGTCGCCAACAATCCGGGCCCCAGGCCGCCCAGGGTAGAAGCTAGCAGTACGGCCACTGTGAAGCCGAAATACATGACGTCGGAGCCCACGTCCGGGGCTGCGGTGAGGAAATGGAGCAGGGATGCTAATGCGGTGGCGCCTAGAGCGAGCCCGTACCGTGCCGAAGGTGATCGTAAACGCAACATCGAGCCCCATCACTGGATCTGGATTGCACATCGCGCCAGGGAGCTCACTCACCGGCCGCGTCTTTCGCACCACGAGTCCGGTAAGGCATGGCTCTCAGCGTAAACTGGCACACATTTACTGCGTACTCCCAAAGCGGAACACAATGCCAGCACCATAACGAAGGTTGTTCTGACTGAATGTCTCATACCCATTCAATGCAGTCTTCGATCCCAAACGTGTGAGTAGGTAATCCACTTGGATCGGACGTATGGAGACGCGATGGTTCAATCTAATGTCGAGCGTACCGCCAACCGCCATCGCGAACGCACTTTCCCCTCCAGTCAACCGCTCTCCGGCAACGTCAGGCAGCAAGGGTGATTTGATACTTGCGGCCACGTTCACCCCACCGAACAAGCATTCGAATGCCGGAACGATGCGGGAGGAGCGCTTCGTTACGGAGACGCGTGGTCCGAAGAGATACGTCAGCCATGTGTTGTCCAGCTGGATATTGTGAATGTTTCCATTGTGCTCGGCGCCGAGTTCTGCGACTGCACCGAGATGGTCCATGAAATTGATCTGAAAGCTCCCTGAGCCGCCGTTGGCTGTGAACGCTGGAATGTCGCGGCTCGAATTGACGCGCAACATTTGATATTGCAGGCTAACTTCCGTAAGCGGCGTCTCATCTTGTGCGAAGGCTCCGGCTCCGAACAGAACAGCTAGTCCAGTCAAGCGAGCGATGCTCATGCAGTCATCCCTTCTCACTGTGGTTATTTGCGTTTTCGTTGCGTCCGCGTGTTCGTGGCGAGTTCAGCTACTGACGTATCCCTGCAGCCGGCTTGCCGGTGTCTGCAAATCAAGGATGAGTCTGAGAGGCCGCAGGCGCAAAAAGATTTATCACTGCGTTCGAAGCACTGGCGGCGGCTCCCAACTTCCATTGAGCACTGTTTCTTTAGGCCAGTGCATGCGAAGAATCAGGTTGAAGTTACCCTCCGGCGTCGGTAGCCAATTCGCCTGTCGGTTTTCTACCGGTGCTTCGTGCTGGAGATAAAGGTCCAGGGAGCCGTCAGGATTGGGATTGAACATGTTCCGTTGACTGAGCGTGTAGCGATTAAGCGAGCTCTCAGCAAAAAAATACTCTCCGTTGTACATCGTTAACGACCAAAAGCCATTCACTGGAGGCAGCTTGCCCTTCTCGAAATGCAAGGCGTACTTATGGGTGCCGTTCAACCGCCGCCCGTTGCCATCGATCGTGGTCAGCGGATAAAGAGCATCTTGAGGCAGATTCGCTCCGAGTCCCACCAACGCTGTCGCCGCGCGGAATAGATAGTCCGTGCCATATTTTCAAATAAAGGTGATCTGCCAACCATTCACTTTCTTGCCCACGTGCGCAGTCTCCGCAAGGATCTGTTCCAGCCCGGTTTTTGTAGCTTGTTCCAACGTTTTGGCCACGGCCGGATCTAGTTTTCCCAAATCAAAATCCCTACCGGGGACAATCCCGACCTTAGCCATCTTGCCGATGATCGGTGAATCGGCCGCCGATGGCGGATTTCGCTTCACCAGTGCCGCGAGAAGTTTGAAGTGTGCGGCCGCTGCCATCTGGTTCACCTGATCCCGCGGCGAGGTCTTCATATCAGTGGTCGAATCTACCTTGCCCTTGGGAGGAAAATAACGCATGCCGTAGTCACTTAACGGCTTCAACGAAGATTGGTCCTGAATCGCATGCACTTCCTTGAAGTCCTCAGGAGTACCGCTGGAGTAAGTACGGCCGAGGATCCATACCATGTCCGTGGGGGACTTGAACTGTACGACGCCCCGGGGCAGCGCACCCCTCCAATGTGGACCGCTGATGACATAGTCACCTGCTTTCGTTCCCGTAGTGCGCTTGCCCGGACTGGCGAACACGTTGGTCCATCCGTCCAGGCTGGCATCAGGTAATAGCGGCCGGCTTCGTCTGGCACGTGCAGGACGTAGGCCTCCTTGGAAAGATCCAGCCATGCGACCGAGTACAGCGTGTCGGCGTTCGGAGCTGTGACATCCTTGAAACGCGGCGGTGGGATACTCTCTGAGATTCGCGAACTGTCCCATCGGCGCTTTCGTGGCTTGCGAAGCCGCAACATTGGTCATTACCCTTCGGGTCATTTCCATGGTCACCAGGGGGTAGCCGTAGACGTAGGCTTCAACCCCGATCTCAAGCGCCTCTTGCTCTGGCACGGGACTGATTCGATTTGCCGCTCGACAGTGGCACCAAGAGACCAGCATTAGTATGAACACGACGGGATCGGTATCCGCCGGGTCATATTGCCATTTATGAAGTTCGCTCCCTTCTTATGTTTCAGGCTGCGTCGCCAATTGTATGGAGGCGCTCCACCGTGGATGGCGCCGACGCACGATTGATAGCGTCGCGCTTTCGCATAGCTTCCCGTAATGAATTTTCGACCACCTCAGTATCTGTTTGGAATGCGCGGGCAAGCGACGCCACCGACACGCCCGCTTCCAGGAACAAATGCAGAAGACCTTCTGGTGTCCCCATTAGTGTCCTACTCGTGTTTTCCATAGCGCCCCACGCTAATCTCCTAGCGACGAAATCCGCCGCCTCCCCGAAAATCACCGAAGCCGCCATGATCGAGACCACCAAACCCGCCGCCACCCCAGCGCCCGCGGTCAGCCCAGCCACCGCCACCGAAGCTCCCTCCCCAGCCGCCGGAATGAAAATTGCCCCAGCGCTGGTCGCCCAAACTTCTGGCTGACTGCCAACTATCCATCGACGAGCGCATGCTGTTACTGCCCGACCAGTTTCGCCACCCCTGGCCGTCACGCTGCTGCCACCCGGAGTTTGGGCTGGCCTTGTAGATGTTGCCGTCATGATCGGCATAAAGATCGTTACCCGCGTGGGCGACGCCATTGCCGGTACTGGTGTTGTAGCTAAAGCCTCTGCTGCCGCTTACCGATTCACCGGTGTGCGCGTTACCCGCAACCCCAGCGGCGCCCCCGTGCACCACTCCGGTTTTAGCGTTGTAGGTCGCTTCCCGGGCTTCAGCGGCGTAATTTCCGGTATAGGCGTTGCTCACGGTTCCGCCCGCGCCACGATACGACCGTCGTGTCGTGGGGTTATAGCCTGAAACTGCCGTACCCGTTCGATAATTTCCGGTGTAGGGATTCGCCCATGCGGCGCGTGTTCGAGCGTAGGCGGTATTGCCCCAGCGTCCGTATACGTTGGCGGCGGCAGCACCACCATATCCTCCCCAGCCCCAAGCCGGTGTTGCCGCGCCCCAACCCCATCCGCTAACTGGTCCCCACCAGGGGCTGCAAGTGCTATCAATCGCCATCCCCAGGCCAAAGCCCAGTCCCCAACCTGCCGCTTCACTCCAACTGAACGCTGCGCCGACTCCATATGTGTATGGTGCCGGCACCCATCCCTGCGCCCCAACATAAGACGGATAGTTCCAGCCCGTGCCGTAAACCACCACGCCGTCCGACGACACCACCGTCCCGTAATAGCCTGGTGTGTAACCGACAAAGACTGAAGTCGGCGTGAAGCCGTAAACATAGGCGTATGTCGCGTAGTGAATCGGACAACTGGGTGGAATCGCATAAATCACCGATGGTACTAACGTAGCCACTGCCCATGGCCCGGCCGCGCTGGATGACTGGAACCAAACGGCATTCTGAACCGCGTAATAGTTGCCGCCCGGAACGTAGATCACTGGGATGACAGTGTTCACCGCATACTGCAAATTGGTACCCTCGATTGGCCGTAAAGCAGGAACGCCGTAATACGTGACATCCAGTTTCGCCGCACTTCGCGAAATGGTGGCAGTCTGTGGAATCTGATTCGCGAGTAAGGCTTCTTTCGCTTGGGGCGTGCCTGGAACTGAAACCAGGACGCCGGCCTTTGGACTGTAGGCGGGAATCTCGGCAAAATCGGATGGCAAATCCGGGCCTGGCACATATGCCCAGGAGCCGTTTTGAAGCGAATTGGACGTGAACCAGCGTCCTGCCACCAGGACGTAAAACATCTGATTGAAGTTATCCATGAAGATATCGTTACCCGAGTTTTCCACGTAGAGCAGAGCCGTTCCTGGGATCGGTGTGAACTGCGGCTGCCCTCGCGTGAGCAGCAATTCAGCAGGGACTGTGCTTACGTAAACGCCTGGAGCGTCGCCGTCGTCATAGGCCTTCTCCAGTGACTGCTCTGGGTTGCCGAGGTCCTGATTCTGGCCGCTTGCCTCCGTGGTCCTTTTCAATCTGTCTAGCGCGATGGTAGGCGCATGCTTAGCTGGGGACCACGGTCCAGCTATGTCAGGCGCTTCCATCCAACCGTCCATGAGAGCTAAGTAAAACAACTGCTTGGATGGATCAAAGATGACAAGCGCGTGAGTATTGATCACTTTCTGCAAATTGCTGCCGACAGGCCGAAGAACGGGTTGGCCATCAATCAGCGCGAGGACGGCAGGTGTGCTGCTGAAAATGATATTGGGTGCCTCGTTGTTCAACTGAAACGTCTTTTGCACCTCGACGGCGGCGGCGGTTGACAATGACGTTTCAAGCAGGTCCAGAGGGATCGTCCGCATCGAAGGCATGTTGCCTTGGAAGGCTTGCTCATACTGTGAACCGTTATTGGGGAGCGAAGGAAAATTGCGTCTGGTCAGTTTGAAATCATCGAGCGTTACCAGGCGATTCACTTTGTCCACTTCCGTGCGGGCTGTGAACCAGATCACGCCGTAGGTCCTGTCGTGTGAATCCTGGTCCTGAATCGCGATCGCGGCATAAGCTTCCAGCCTGTTTCCCGCCCAACGGTCTAACTGTGGCTGGTAAACCTGTATCGTTGCGCCTTGCGCTGTAATTTGACGCGGCCAGGGATCGCCCCCGGGCGGCAGATCGGTGTCGGGCAGCGATTGCCAAATAGTGGCTCCGGACGAGATCACTGTAAGAGTCACGAACAGAATCCAAGTTATCGTTGGCCTGCAAATTTTCAGGGTGATCATAAGGCGTAGTGTTCCGCTCGGTAAAGTTCGACGCGATTTCGGTTCGATTGTGCCAATTTATTGGCAATGTTCACAGCCTGAAGATGAACAAAATTGCGCCTTCCCCGCGCCGAATGAATCATTTTTCCTGGGATGCAGTCTCTGCAGACACGGCGGCGTAACAAAGGCCGGCTGCTCCCGCCTTCGGTAGCGTTGTTTGCATTTGCCATACCCGCATTGCACGCACAGATTATAAATCCAGCCCCTGGCTTCCTACAAGATGTCTCCGGGCAATTCCCAATTTTCGGCGATTTTAGTTTCGAACAACAGATCCAGTTTGGAACACAAGGAAACTCGACCAACGGCAACGCATTCGCGTATGGGCATGCACTGCAATTTCGGCCGTGGTTCCACTATGACGGGATTCCAAACACTACTCTCACCGGTTCAGTGAGCTACATCTACTATTTCACCGTGCCGGGAACCACCTATTACAGACATCCTGAGTGGAGAGATACCTTGATGGGCACGCTCAAACAACCCCTGCCCGGAGGCTCGCTGTATGAACAGATTCGCGGCGAGGTACTGAACTTCCGTGACAGCCACGGAACTGTGCAGCACCTTCCCAGAGTTCGCCTCCGTTTTGGTCAGAACGTCTATCTGGGAGAAGGAGGGTCAAAACTGAGCAAGGCATACCTGGGTCTTTATCAGGAAGCCGTCTTGCAGTTCCCGCAACCCTCGTACTCCAACGTGACCTTCACAAGCACCAGGTTTTTTGCGGGTGGTGGGTTCCAGCTAGGCTCCAGAACAGAAGTGTTGTTGGGATTCAAAGCTGAGGGTGAAGTTTCGAGCAGTGGATCGACAGTCACCGTGTTCTTTGGGCCCGCCTTCAGCATTGAGTACAACTTTCGGCGAAATCTGCCTGTGCACGAAAACCATCAGCGGACGACGGCCTTTAGAGATTTCTAAAAAATGAAGGCCGACACTCACTACCGGCATCGATAGAAAGCGGAGAGTAACTAACTGCTGAAGAGAAGCAAAGCACAGCGTAAGGAGCGACAAATGAGATTCTGGAAATACGTCAATTGCGCTGCCACCACCTTAGTGGTGCTGGCAGTAATGACCGCGGCACCTGCCGCTGCACAGAAGAAACCCAACATTCTCGTCATCATGGGTGATGACGTCGGTTGGTTCAACATCGGAGCCTACCATCAAGGCATGATGTCGGGAAAGACGCCGAACCTCGACAAGCTGGCGGCTCAAGGTATGCGCTTCACCGATTACTATGCTGAGGCGAGTTGCACAGCGGGCCGCGCCAATTTCATCACCGGTGAACTGCCCCTTCGCACGGGTTTGACCACCGTGGGCCAAGCCGGCGCCGACGTAGGAATCCCGGACCAGGCTGCTACTATCGCCTCGGCCCTGAAGGCGCAGGGCTACGAAACCGCGCAGTTTGGCAAGAACCACCTCGGGGACTTGAATAAGTACCTGCCGTGCTTACACGGCTTCGACGAGTTCTTCGGCTACCTCTATCACCTCGACGCAATGTCGGATCCCTATTGGTTCGACTACCCGCAGGACTGGATTGACAAAACTGGGCCCCGCAATCTAACGCACTGCTGGGCCACCGATACCGAGGACCCTACCGTGATACCGCGCTGGGGAGCAGTTGGCAAGCAGAGGATTGTTGATGAAGGGCCGTTGGCGCCTTTCCCCAATATGAGAGACATGCAGAACTGGCAGGCGGGCAGGAAGGCCAAGTACGACATGGAAACCTTTGATGAAGTGCTGGTCGGAAACACAAATGGCTTCATGGACAAGGCCAAACAGGACGGCAAGCCCTTCTTCATCTGGCATAACACTACCCGAATGCATGTCTTCACCTACATTCCTCCGAAGTACCAGGCGATGATGAATCACACGACGAACTACGGCCTCGAAGAGGCTGGCATGGCTCAACTGGACGACAGCGTCGGCGAGATTCTCAAGCACCTCCAAGACATCGGTGAAGCGGACAACACCATCGTCATTTTCACCACCGACAACGGCGCGGAGGTATACACTTGGCCGGACGGCGGTATGACGCCGTTTAAAGCCGGCAAAGGCACCGCGTACGAAGGCGGCTTTCGCGTACCCGCAATTATCCGTTGGCCCGGGCACGTCAAGCCCGGCTCGGTTGAGAACGGTCTCTTCTCTGGTCTCGACTGGTTCCCGACGCTTGTGGCTGCTGCCGGTAATCTCGACATAACCGATCAACTCCTCAAAGGTGTGAAGCTCGGCGACCGAACGTACAAGAACCATCTTGACGGCTACAACCAAATGGATCTCCTGTGTAGCATGGGACCATCCGCCCGCCACGAACTCTTCTATTTCGCTGGTCCCAAGCTCGGGGCGCTTCGCCTTGACGACTTCAAATTCCAGTTCCTCGAGCAGCCCTACGGCTGGCCCGGGGAGAAGCTTGAAGTCGACATGCCCACCATGACAAACATTCGGCAAGATCCCTTCGAACGAACTTCGAGTATCCGCGGCGAGACATTCAACACTGGCTCTCCTGGTTACGTAAATGACTTCATGGCGCGCGAGTTCTGGCGTTTCGTCAACGTGCAACAGGCCGTGGGCAAGCTGGCGATGACCGCCATAGACTATCCACCCATGCAGGCGCCGGCTTCCTTCAACTTGAGCGCCGTCAAAGCGAAGATCGACGACATGATCAAGACTCACGAAGCCCAGTAGTCAAACACACAAAACTTGTGGGCCGCCGCTTGGCAAGTGCCCTCAGTAATTCCTTGGGCCGAGGAATTTCATCCGGAGCGCAACTTAGTGAACATTGTTGGGTTTGTTCATCGGGTGCTCTCGAGGGTCGCTCCTGATTGTTGGAGTCTGCGCCCGACACCTACGGATTATGGACGGGCAAGGCCAAGTTGATGCTGAAGCGCTTCGAAAGGCAATCCCCTTTGGGGATCAGCCTGGGCCCTTTTGTGACAAACGTTGATGTTGAACGCCATTCCCGACGTCACTTATAGACCTCATTTCGTATGTTTGGAGGACCTGTTGCTTGGTCACTCGGCCGCAATTCGCGCTAATCCGTGAGAACCATCGCTAATGTAAAGAATTGTCAGCATTTAACGGGAAGGGCGCGAAAAGGCGAGCTGGAACTCGTCGTGCTGCACTCTCTAGTACCCGGTTAAAAGTCGAACGATCAAGGACACAAAACGTGATGCCTTGATCCAGACGCTAGCTAGCTAGGGGAGTACAGACGCCAACTCGACTATTTTGCTACGTATCTCGAAGGCTATGACGAAGAGTTCCTTGCTTTGCTGAGATCCGCGGCGGAAAATATTAAATCTGCCCTCGAGCGGCTACCATCAAGTAACGCGTAGTGGTTTCAGGATCGCTACCAGTCCCCGTACCGCCCGGCATCTTTCGTACGGGACACCAACTTTCAACCAGGCCCCCATGACGATACCCGTGGTTGGCGTCGGCGCCTCGGCCGGCGGCCTAGAAGCCTTCAGGCTTATGCTTGCGCATCTGCCTGCCGACAGCGGCTTGGCTTACGTATTCGTTCAGCACTTGGATCCGAAGCACCAGAGCAATTTGAGCGAGATCCTGGCGCGGGTCAGCCCAATACCGGTTGAGCAGGCCGCGGATGGTCTGGAGATCAAACCAAACCATTTGTATGTCATACCGCCGGGTGCAGCCCTGGAAATTGCTGGCCAGGCGCTGAAAATAACTCCGCGCTCTCCGGCATCTTCGGGCCCGCACACACCGATTGATCACTTCCTACGTTCGCTGGCGCAAGAGTGTGGCAGCCGTGCCATAGGCGTCATACTATCCGGTGCTGGTACGGATGGCGTAGCCGGTCTCGAAACGGTGAAAGCTGTTGGGGGCATGACATTCGTCCAAGACCCTACAACCGCGAAATTCGGCAGCATGCCCGAAGCGGCCATTGCAAGGGGATGTGTCGATTTCGTATTGTCGCCTGAAGCTATTGCTGAGGAATTGACGAAGCTGGGCCATCACCCCTACATCGCGGAAGATGAAAACGCGGGATCGCTACATCCGGCCACGGAGATGAAAGGTGGATTCGATCCGATCTTGAGTCTTCTACGCGACGCAACCGGCGTCGATTTTGCGCTTTACCGGGAGAATACCGTCCAACGGCGCATTCTTCGACGGCTCGCGTTGCATGATATCGGCAGTCTGGAGGAATACCGCAAGAAGCTGGAGACGGATCCCCGCGAGTTGAGCGCTTTGCATCGGGATCTGTTGATCAACGTCACCTGTTTCTTCCGTGATCTGGAATCGTTTGAGCATCTGAACAAGCTAGTTTTCCCTCGCCTGGTTCAAGACCGACCGGCAGACGCGGCGATCAGAATATGGGTGGCGGGCTGCGCCACGGGAGAGGAAGCATACTCAATCGCCATCTCCCTGCAGGAATACTTCGCGGAAACCGGCCATACCTACCAGGTAACGATTTTCGCTTCGGACATTAGTGCGACCGCGGTTGAAAGGGCTCGGAGCGGCAAATTTTCCGAGACCATAGCTGGAAATGTAAGCCCGCAACGTCTGAACCGCTATTTCTCTAAGGTTGAAGGGGGATATCAGATCGACAAGGCGCTGCGCGAGATGTGTATATTCAGCCGGCATGATCTGATCCACGATCCCCCGTTCTCGAAGTTGGACTTGATCAGCTGTCAAAACGTGCTGATATTCTTTGGAAGCGTTCGGAAGAACGTCATCGCCCGGTTACATTACGCGCTCAACCCCGGCGGCTTTCTTGTGTTGGGTCGGTCGGAATCCGAGTCAGGTAATCTTTTCTCGATTGTGGAGGGCACCCATAGCATATATACAAGGGTCGAGATAGTGGGCAAGGCACGGCAACTCTACGATGGGGCGCTCGGCCTCCGTCGACACGATACCTACGAGGTCGGGGGAATCACCTCCGGCCAACTCGCTAAGGGCATGAACCTCCGCAAGGAATTGGAGCAGGCCCTCCTTTCGAGATACAGCGGAGCCGGTGTAGTTGTGGACGAGACTTTGGAGGTCCTGGAGATCTTTGGCCAGACTGGTCCTTACCTTACACTTCCGCCAGGAAGAGCAAGTTTGAACCTCTTGAAGCTAATTCCAGAGGCCAGACTGTTCCTGGAAGTGGAGAAGCTCGTCGGCGAAGTGGAAAGGACCGGTCAGACTGCTCGGAAGGCTCGGGTACAGTACGAGACTGACGTATATGCCGGGGAAGTTAATGTTGAAGTGATTCCCCTGGGCGGCCGGCCGCGTGCGCTCCTGGTCCTTTTTGAGCCGGCGCCAAGTATCGCCGAGAGCGAACAAGCCCCCGCTTCTGATCCTCGGGACCGTGAGATCGCGATGTTGAAACAAGACCTTGCCGATGTGCGGCAGCGACTCCTGTCGATTATCGATGAACACCAGTCATCGGAGCAAGAAAATCAAAACACGGCCGAGGAAGCGATCTCGGCCAATGAGGAGCTTCAGAGCCTCAACGAAGAGCTGGAAACAGCTAAAGAAGAACTCCAATCAACCAATGAAGAATTGATCACGGTGAATCAAGAGCTGCTTTCGAATAACGCAGCTGTTGCCGAAGCCCGCGACTTCGCCATGCTGATCATTGAAACGGCGGCGGCGCCAATCCTAGTACTCGATCACGAGCTGCGTGTTAAAACCGCGAACCCATCGTTCTATCGCGCATTCCGAATATCTCCTGGTGATGCCGCGGGCCAATTCCTCTACTCCATTTCAAACGGGTGTTGGGACATTCCGGGCCTTCGAGACATGTTGCAGCGCCTTCTGCCGGATAAGAAAGCGGTACAGGATTTCGAGATCGAGCAGGATTTTCCCGGCGTTGGGCACAGAGTTCTGGTGCTAAGCGCCCGTCAGCTTGACGGCCTTGAGCAGATCCTTCTGGGCATCGATGACGTTACCGAGAGCAAAGAAAGGGACCTCCGGCTGGCTGCGATCGTTGACTCCTCAGATGACGCCATCCTTTCTAAGACACTGGATGGAACAATTGTCACCTGGAATTCCGGGGCAGAAAGAATCTACGGATACGCTGCCTATGAAATCATTGGCCGGGCAATCGCCACTCTTGCCCCGGATGGCCGCGAGCAGGAGATGTCGACGATCACGGAACGCATCCGGCGCGGCGAGAAGCTGAGGCATTTCGAAACCAAGCGCCGGCGCAAGAACGGCGAAATCATTGATGTTTCGCTCACTATTTCCCCAATCGCAGGCCGCAACGGCGTGATCACCGGGGCGTCGATTGTGGCTCGCGATATCACAGAGCTCAAGCGCAGCCAGGAAGAAAATCTTGCCAAGCAAAAGCTGGAGAGCGTGGGAACCCTGGCCGGTGGTATTGCTCACGATTTCAATAACCTCCTGGGCGGAGTGCTGGCTCATGCGGATTTAGCGCTATCCGAACTTGCCGGTGGTACGAACCCGGCTGAAGAGCTGCAAAGAATCCGTGCTGCGACGATTCGCGGCGCCGAAATCGTGCGGCAGTTGATGATCTATGCGGGTCAAGAGAGCCAGGTTCCCGAGCTGGTCGACATTTCACGAATCGTGGAGGAGATGCTCGAGTTGCTCAAGGTTTCTGTGTCAAAACATGCCGCCGTACAAACCAATCTTGGCAAGGAGCTTCCGCCCGTTCGAGCCAACAGTGGACTGCTTAGACAGGTTGTCATGAACCTTTTCACCAACGCATCGGAGGCAATAGGTGATCGGGACGGGGTAATCCGCGTGACTACTGCGCGGACAATAGGCCGCGAGTCGCCAGTGGCGAGCTCAGAAAGTCTGGCTGAAGGCGATTACGTGCAACTGGAGGTATCCGATACCGGACGTGGAATGACACCCGAAACACAAGCCAGGGTTTTCGATCCCTTCTTCACCACCAAACTTGCGGGCCACGGGCTCGGCCTTGCGGTCGTTCAAGGGATCGTTCGGAGTCTCGGTGGGGCGATCCGTCTGGTCAGCGCACCGGGCAAGGGCACGATCTTCCGGGTATTGCTGCCTTGTGTCAAAGAGACGGCTCAACTTAGTCGCGGCGCCATCCCACCTATAGCGGAGGGAACATCGGGATCCCGGAAGGCAACCATCTTAGTCGTAGAAGACGAAGATTTATTACGGCAAGCCGCCTCGAAGATGCTCTACAAAAAAGGTTATTTTGTACTGGAGGCCAGGGACGGAACTACCGCGCTGGATTTGATACGAGCACATAACGAAAGCATAGATGTGCTTCTGCTGGACGTCACTCTGCCAGGGGCTTCGAGCCGCGAGGTCCTCGAAGAAGCCCGGCGCTTGAAACCGGGCCTGTCCGTGATCGTCACGAGCGCGAACAGCGAGGAAATGGCGAACGCAACATTGGCCTGCAAAGTGGAGCGCTTCATTCGGAAGCCCTTTGGGCTCGATGATCTCATTGGCCTAGTTCGTTTAAGCATGTTTTCCTGACTGCGGAAATTCTTCCTGGACTGCTGGCCAAGCTATGAAACATGCTGAGCCAAAGACGGAGTGCAGTCATCGATATTAGTGCAGTAGGGGAGTCAAGATGAAAGCGATGACGGAGACGCGGAATCTTGCCTTGTCAATCGTTGCAACAGTGGCAGAAACAGTTGCTGAGCCTCTCCTGGTTCTAGACAGCATGATGCGGGTGAGAACTGCAAACAAAGCGTTCTATCGGGTTTTCCGGACAACTCCACATGATGCCGAAGGCCAACGGCTCTACTCACTTTCAAATGCCCGCTGGGACATTTTAGCGCTTCGAGATCTGCTGGAACACCTTTTACCTGACAACCACCCGTTTCAGGACCTTGAAATCGAGCAGGATTTTCCCGGTGTCGGATATAGAGTTTTATTGCTCAGCGGCAGGCAGCTCGATGGATTCCCGTTAATTCTTCTCGCTATCGACGATCTTACCGACCGCAGGGAGAGGGACCTTCGGTTGGCCGCGATCGTTGAGTCCTCAGACGACGCAATTGCTTCCAAGACATTGGATGGAACGATTGTCAGCTGGAACTCCGGGGCCGAAAGAATCTACGGGTACGCGGCCCATGAGATGATTGGCCGGCCGATCGCGACCCTGGCCCCACACGGCTACGAAGAAGAGATGTCGGCGATCATGGAACGCATCCGGCGCGGCGAGAAAGTGAATCATTTCGAGACTAAGCGCCAGCGCAAGGACGGCAAGCTCATCGATGTTTCGGTGACCGTCTCCCCAATTCAGGGCCGCAATGGTGTGATTACCGGAGCGTCGATGGTGGCCAGGGACATCACGGAGCTAAAACGGAGACGGGAGGAAGACCTTGCAAAGCATAAGCTGGAAAGTTTAGGCCGCCTGGCCGACGGAATCACCCATAACTTCAACAACCTGCTGGGTGGCATTCTGGCTTCTGCGCAGCTCGCTCTGACCGAGAGTGACACTGGTTCACCGGTTGTTGATGAACTCCAGAAGATCAGCGCTGCGACGATTCGCGGCGCGGAAATCATCCGTCAATTGATGATCTATTGCGGAAAAGAGGGCTTGGCTTTCGAGTTGGTCGATCTCTCTCTTCTCATCGAGGAGATGCTTCAACTGCTACAAGTTTCGATCTCGAAACACATCAGCTTGAAGATGGACCTCGGCAAGGACCTCCCGGCGGTGGAAGCGGCTCCCCAGCAGATCCGGGAAATAGTTATGAACCTTGTCACCAACGCTGCGGAAGCAATCGGAGAGCGGGATGGAGTGATTCGCGTATCCACGGCACTGGTAAAGGTAGGCACGCACTCAGATGTACCTAACGCGGAGAACTTGACTCAATGCAATTACCTGGCACTGGACGTCTCCGACACTGGCTGCGGTATTACACTGGAAGTTCAAGCCAAGCTGTTTGATCCTTTCTTTACCACCAAAGGCGCTGGCCGCGGCCTGGGCCTCGCGCTCATCCAAGGAATCGTACGAGCCCACGGCGGCACGATCCATGTCCGGAGCGCACTCGGCCAAGGGACGACCTTTCAGGTGACGCTGCCTTGTGCAGGAAAAATTACAGAAGCTCATGGCGAGATCCCAACTGCTATCGCGGAGCAATTTGAACCACGCTCAGCTACGATTCTCGTGGTGGAAGATGAGGAGTTGCTACGGCTCAGCATCTCGAAGGCGCTCCAGAAACGAGGGTTTTCCGTGGTCGAGGCCAGCGACGGATCCGCGGCCATGGACCTCATTCACGCGAACACCGAAGGCATTAACGTGGTCCTGCTTGATTTCACGCTACCGGGATTGTCAAGCCGAGAGGTCTTTGAAGAGACCCAACGTATTCAGCCGGACCTTAAAATCGTTCTTACCAGCGCTTACAGCAAGGAAACAGTCGAGGCCTCATTTGCGGGGTTGCGGGTGGCACATTTTATCCGAAAGCCTTTCCAGCTTGACGGCCTTATGGTCGTTCTCAACGACGTGCTCGCATCTTAGTGGTAAAGCTGCTTTTTCGCACCTCGCACTGAGAAGCCTGATGCCGGTTTGCGGCTACGATCCCCGTAAACTGACAATAGTGTCACGATTCTGCGTCGAAACGGCCCGCTCCAGGTGTGCCAGCAAGCTGGCAACTTCGAAAACATCCGCGACATGAAAACAGGCTGCACTTCGGCCAGCAGAGCCAACTTTGATGTTCATTTGGTTGACGTTGGCTTCGAACATTGACTCATCGGCCGGATCGTTGCCAATGCAAATGCAATCACTGTTTTCCATGCTCAGCCTGTGCTTGATCCATTTCAGACACGTGCCCTTGTCCCAGGCGACTCGAGGATGGATCTCGACCGCGTCCCTAGCCGTCCTCATCCCGAACAGGCCGTCATATAGGGCCAGGGACTGGCGTACGGCGCGGATCAGCGAATAGTGATCGATCCTCTCGACGGTCCTATAGTGAACAGTCGCTGAAAGGGCCTTGTCTTCTACCCAAGCTCTTTTCCACGGCGCAATAACGCGAGTGAGACGGTCGCATATCTCTGCCAGTTTCGGACGTAGCAGGCGTGCTCCGGCGTGTTCGAATCGAAAACCTGGAGCTCGGATTGCGAGTCCGTGATTGCCCGCCAAGATAACAGGAAGGGGTAACCGGCTCATCAAGTCTTCCAACGCACGGCCGCTGATCACCGCGATCGCAATGCGAGGGACGCTACACAGATGTCCCAGGCTTTCGATTATCATTTTGGGAACCACGACGTTGGGCGGAAAATCGACAAAGGGGCACAACGTGCCATCAAAATCCGTCACCAGAAGGATCTGATTCCCAGCCTCTATCAGACGGTCGATCTCGGGGATATAGGCAGCAGCACTGAGCATCAGGCTACCTCCGTGTCAATCAGGCTTTCGTCGGACGCGCGGATTCCACGCGCGGCTGACGCTCCCAAAGAGGACAGCGCCATAATGAACCTTGCCCCCCAGCGATAAACGTTGTTGACTGCCACTGTTTCGCGCATCCGCGACATGCGCCGCCGCCGCTCGGCCGCCGGCATTGCAATCGCTCTATGAATTGCGCTGGCGATCTCGGTGCTGGCAAAAGGGTTCACAATCAGAGCATCCGTCAGCTCCCTCGCAGCTCCCGCGAAGGCACTTAGAATCAGAACCCCGTCTTGATCGATCCGGCTCGCTACGAACTCCTTCGCAACCAGATTCATGCCGTCGTGCAGCGGGCTCACAACACAGAAGTCCGCCATCTGATGAAGAGCGGTGAGAGTCTTCTGGTCGAGGTGGCGCCGCAGGAGAACGATCGGCTTCCATGATCCACACGCCCACCTCAGATTGATCTCTTCCACCCGTCTGCAGAGCGAATCGTTCAACTGGCGGTATTCGGGGATCGCCGTCCTGCTGGGAGCTCCCACCTGAACGAAAGTGAGCCTTCCAACGTATTCCGGGTGCTCTTGAAGCAGTAGATGAATAGCTTCCAGCCGTTCGGGAATTCCCTTGGTGTAGTCGATCCGGTCGATGCCGATGCCAACGATCTCACGCATGTCTCCTAGAACAGCCCGCCATTCCGCTATCGCAATCGATATAGCCGGGCCGCAGGCCGTCTGCGAGCGCTCGTTGAAATCAATACTGATCGGAAAAGCTCGAACTGCTGTTTCGCAGTCGCCCATTCTGACGTGTGCCCGATCGTAATCGACAAAGGCGTCCAGGTTGCGCTGGATGGTATCTAGAAAATTCGCGCAGTGACCCGGAAGTTGGAACCCGAGCAGATCATTCCCGAGGAGACCCTCGAATAATTCCTGTTTCCATGGAAAGGTCCGAAATACTTCATTGGGTGGCCACGGAATGTGCCAGAAGTGCGCGATCGTGAGCTGTGGATTGGCTCGCTTCAAGATGCGCGGCAGGAGTCCAAAATGATAGTCCTGTATAAAAACGAATGCGGGGCCGCCGTTCGCTTCTTCGAGAACGGCTTCTGCAAATAATTCGTTGGCCCGCTGGTAGCTCTCCCAGTCGCGCCGCCGGAAGGTGGGACGGTGAAATGCGATGTGGCACAGCGGCCAGATTCCTTCATTCGCCAGGCCGTAGTAGTAATCCCTCTCTATTTCGGCTGGCAGCCAGACGCGTCTCAGATCGTACGCCGGCTCTTCCAAAGGAACACGCACATGCCGGCGGGCGTCGACTGTAGTTCGGTCTGCAGTTCCGCTTCCATGCGCAATCCAAACGCCGCCACATGCTCGCATGATCGGATCAATGGCGGTTGTCAGGCCGCTGGCCGGTTTTACGCACTCAATCTGTCCGTTCCGGTGCTCGTGGATGTAGGGTTCGCGATTCGATACTGCGATGAATTTGTATCCACGCATCCGCTGTGCCACGACTTGCTGCAGGGAATGTTTTGTCCACGTTCGCATAATTCGGTGCTTTACACGCGGTCCAGGGAGTCTTTAGCAAAACCGGTATATTGCTGTTGTTTAATGATGCGTGACGGAATTAGCCAGGTGCACTAAATGCAAGTGCGGAGGTGAAGCCGGCGTAGTGCTGCCGACCCTTTCCGAATTTTATTTCTTGACCGCGTCTGATGCGCTGTACGTGCTGGCTGAGACATTGCTGAACTTGTGGTAGTTGTCGTACTCCACATCGTTTCTGACCAACCGAGCGCCCTCGCGCGAGAGAAGCTCAAACTGGCGCGGCAGCAGATAATCGGCATCGCCTATTCGGTTGTAATCGTAGTCGAGCGTGAGACTAATGTCCTGAATTGGAAATGACGGCGGAATCTCATCAGCGTGTAGAGTAATGCGGTGCACGTAGTGGTTCTGGCTGTCGATGAAGATGAGCCCGTGATAGGCGGTCACGAGATCCAGCGACTGGTTCGAAACCTCGATGTGGTAGCTGGATTTGAGGGCGTGGACCCGGTAGCCGTATATATGCATTCGCCTTCCCCGGAGGGTGAACCAGTCTTGCCACGCGAACTCAGTCTCCGTGCGCGGCAAAAAGATTGACCTCACGATCGAGCCGTACGCTCCTGGGGAAGAAGCACCTAGCAATTGATCGTGCGCGATGCTGGCCGATTGGCCATTAAGCGTTATTACCTTATAAACTTTGCGATGGTCGAAATAGGTTAAATCTTCGACAACCAGATTAATAGGACGCCAGCCGCTGTTGTTGAAATCCTCGAACCTGCGAGTGGATTGCGTACACTCAAAGTTCGGAAGGGTCGCTTCGTGGTTTATGACATATTCAGTGGCGTCGCTGAGTACCTTCTTCTGTTCGCTGACGTCAGGCGGAGGAGGCGAACTCGTCTGGCATTGCAGACCTCCGATGACGGTCAGCAAAGCTGCAAGTAACCCCGACTTCATATCACCAGTGATTGCGGTTTCCCCTTCCTGGATTTATTAAAATTGCACGTTCAGTGCTCAGACTCAGGCCTGGGTTCTGTTTTGAGAGCCCGAGTGGGCGTTGGGTAGATTCGGTCCACCATGTTGGTGGACACCTGCATGTGATCGCCTTGAGTAGTGATGAAGTGGAATGTTTTGCCGTTCACCCAGTACTTCAAGGCTGTGTATGCCCAACGATTCTTGAGCGCAATCAGAGGCGGATGCTCGTCGGTGCTATTTGGTGGTGATGCGGGCCCCCGGTAGACTGGGATTCCGGTAGTCTCGGGAGTTGGGCTCTCCGTCGCCTCTGGCACCGTCTCGCCGCCCATCGGACCTGGCTGCTCTGCAGGCGGCGGAGGCAGAACAGGCACGTTCGGTTGCGTATAATAATCGGGCCAATAAGGTCCGATGGGATAACCCGGGGCAGGCGTGTTGTAGAACCCATACTCGTCAAATGGGGGCCATCCATTCCTATTGAGGATAAGCGGGTCGGGAAAGAATCCCGGCTGCCTCCACCCATGCCCGCTGGTCCAAAGTCCGTTAGATCCTGTCCCGAAGCGCGGGGGGAATCTCCAATATGGATGCGTGAATGGGTTTGGATTTGTAAGTGTAGGAGGGCCTGAACGCCGACCGCCGCGCGATGCTCCGCCGCCTGGCTGCTGTGCAATCGTGGTCACAAGAATAAACGCTAGAATTGCGGTCGATGGTCGCCGCATACCAAATCTCGCTCTGTCCCTTCGATTCGAGTTCCGACAGAAAGCGTTAAAAAAGCGGGAGGCTGTAACCCAGAATCAGGAATGCTGCGATTGCAATGCGATTGACCCTTTCGCGGGATCAGGTGAGTGGAGGGCTTCAACCGCATGACGATAAGCGGCCATCACGTCTTCGCGGTCTCGGCTCACCGCGTCCGAAAAAAATCCCTCCCACACCAATTGTGCCTGGGTGTTCAAAGCTTCTTTTCCAGATTCGACTTCGATGAATGGGGCTATCAGCGCGATGGAGTTTAGCATTCCAATAGTCAGCATCGGCGAATTGCGGGCAACCTGGCGAATGGGACCATAAGCTGCAGCCACAACTTGCTGCAACTCGTTCACCTGTTCAACGACGCGAACATTTCCACCGCTATCGACATGCACGGGACTTCTGGGCGAATGCTGCGCCAGTTCTCGCAAGCCATCGTTCAGCCAGTTGACGCACGTGACCGCGGTATTTGGGTCATTTATAGCGGGAGACATAGCGCGAAGTGCAATTTCCACGATCTGTGCCAACGCAAATTCAGGATCCTGCACCAGTGTCCGGCGGACGCCGATCTTTACCGTGTGGTCGAATACATCCGCCAGGCGGCTGCCCGAAAGGTTGCGTCCTCCCGCCACGGCAATTGTGGTGCCTTTAACGACGAATTGGCCAGGCCGGTATAGGAAGCTCACGATCGCGTCCACATCAGCTGCTGCCGATATAAGCGGCGGATAGTCGACCAGCTGGATATAGCCGCTGACTGCGGCGGTCAAGGCCAGTTCCGGACGCACGTCGGGAATCGATACTCTGGACGGTTGCGGGGACCAGTGGTTTTGGTGGATCACCCACCGAAAGTCATGGGAAAGCTCCGCTAACACATTGTTTACTTGGATGCTCAAAGCAACATGGTTAATGTAATAGATCAAGACTCCGATACAGGCGAGCGCCCAGACGGTACTGATCCAGATCGATAGCCAAGGGACGTATTCCTTCTCGGCAGAGCGAGACGTAACCGACAACAATGTAAGCAAACTGAAGACGAACGTAGCGGCGAAGACGCCGATGCAAGCCTGGGTTCCGCGGTCGCGCATGTAGCGTCGCAATAAACGCTGTCCAAATTGCGAGGCGGCGATCGAAAGAGTCAAGACGGTAATCGACAAGACTAGTCCCAAGGTAGTGATGATCGCTCCGGCCGTCGCTGACAACAATGCGCGTGCATCGGCAGCACTGCCTTGATCGAGCCAAGCGGGAAGTGCGATGGCGTCGCGGTATTGCGCACGATCGAGCGACTGGCTCACGACGAATACTGCCAGTGCTGCAATCACAATCAGGGATGGAAGCATCCACAGATTGGTTCGCCAGGATATGTTCATAATTACGTTTGCTGCGTCGCCATACTGGACCGGGACGGGCGAATGGCTAATCGTCTATTTCAAGTTCAAACTTTTCTTAAGATTGACTGCGACATGCACGGCCGCCTGATCCAGCGCGTTCGGCGATGTGCCCGGTGTCGGTTCGTAGATCGACCAAAGTACCACACCGTTTCTGGGGTCGACCAGAAAAATGGTTCCACGATATGCGCTGGCGCGCGGGCGCTCAAATCTGGAGCGATCCTCATCGTTGAGGACCGCGTTAGAAGGCTTGCCTGCGGGTTTATAGCGCGCGTTTGACCAGGCCCAGAACGCCTCATCGACTCTGTCGGTAAGCACAGCATCTGCGTTTTCCGGATCCAGCACCACCCAGACCACAGCGGAGCTGGTGAGCCGGCTGGCCAAATGGCGGTCCAGTCCGTTGGCCATCGGAATGATGTACACGGTGCGGGTCTTCAACTGAAGGTGAAACTCGCCGCCGGAGAGGACGGAGCAAAACAACATGATCGTTACAACGATCGTTGATGTCTTCATAAACCCAGTCAGCACAGGCTTCATCAATTCATAACGATCACGCGCGAGCTGACGAGTTCTAATTTATTTCCTTAACTGGACAGGACGTCCTGAAGCACGCATGTAAGATCACTCAGTTGAAAGGGTTTTCGGATGAAATGCGTGATCGGGAGACCTGGGAAGGAGACATCGACCGTGTTCTTATCATAGGCGCTGGTGAGAATGACTTTCAGGTCAGGTCGAGTCCGCCGGACCTCATCCAGAATGTCCCTGCTTGACCTCCCAGGTAGAGTGACATCCAGCAAAATCACATCAATGTCTTCTCTATGTTTCTGGATTAGATCCATGCCGGCAGATCCATCACTTGCCTCGATCACCCGGAATCCTCTCTTTCGAAGTGCCTTTGAAACGGCTACACGCAGCAGTTCTTCGTCCTCCACGACAAGGACAGTCTCGGCCCGATTGTTGACTTGGTCCACTCCCGGCGAATTACTGGCACTTGGCTCTACAGCCTTCTGCGAGGTGCACGGTAGCAGGACCTGAAACGTCGCTCCGGCGCCAGGTGCACTAGCCACATCAATAGTGCCGCCATGGTCTCGGACGATTCCCTGAACCACGGCCAATCCCAAGCCGCGGCCGGGGAATTTGGTGGTGAAGAACGGATCGAAGATTTTCGCTTTTGCCTCTTCCGTCAGGCCAGAACCGGTGTCTGACACCTCCAGCCCCGCGTATTGGCCTGAGCCCTGGCTCCCAGTCATTCGCGACGTGGCTACGTGAATCACCCCGGCCTGTTCTCCAATGGCTTCCGACGCGTTGATCACCAGATTCATCAACAATTGCCGGATCTGAGACGCATTGCCCCATACGGCCGGCAGGTTCTTGTCGAGATTGAGTTGCAAGACTACCTGTTTGGAGATCAAGACTTTCAGGAGTTCCAGCATTTCTTCGACCAGGCGCGAGAGATCCACCGGCTCCGCCAAACTGGCTTGATCCTGTCCGGTGTATATCATCAGCTCCCGAACGATTTCGGCGCCGCGGACTGCGACCGCCTTGATTCTCGCGATCTCTTCGCCTGCTGGCAATCCCGCCGCCAAATCGGACTCTACTAGTTCTGCCTCCGCCAGAATGCCGCCCAGCAAATTATTGAAGTCGTGAGCGATACCGCCCGCCAATACTCCCAGGCTTTCCAGCTTTTGTCTAGCCAGGGCTTCCTCTTGTGTACGCTTCAGGTCTGTGATGTCGATACACGACCCGATATAGCCCGCGAACGAGCCTCCGGGTGCGAAGCGCGGAACTCCATTGTCGAGCAGCCAACGGTACTCTCCGTCGCTCCGGCGCAGCCGGTATTCCATTTGGAAGTTTCGGCGTGCATCAAATGACGATGTGTAAATGGCCAAGCAGCGATCCAGATCGTCGGCATGCACACTGGCTGCCCAGCCGTTACCAAGTTCCTCTTCCATGGCACGCCCGGTGAAGTCCAGCCATCCTTTATTAAAAAAAGTGCAGAGCTTGTCAGGGCCGGAAACCCAGATCATCACCGGGGCCGTGTCGGCCATGTTGCGAAAACGCTCTTCGCTCTCGCGCAGTGCGGCCGCGGCTTGCTTGCGTTCGGTGATATCCAGATTGACACCGGTTATGCGGGCGGGACGCCCGGAGTTGTCAAGGAAAACTCTACCCTTTCCGAGCAGCCAATGCACGCTGCCGTCCGGCCACACGACGCGGAATTCCGCGTCCCAGACGTGCGTGCGCTTTACCGTGTCCCGCATGAGCTCCTGGACTCGTTCTTGGTCTTCTGGGTGAATCAGCTTGAGCCACGCGTCATAAGTGAGCGCTGGATGGCCTGGAGGCAATCCGTAAAGGCTATCATATTCCCCGGAAGTCACGATTGTATCTACGCGCAAATCGCGATCCCATACGCCCAGGTGAGCTGCATTTTGAGCGAGCAGAAGACGCTGCTCGCTCTTCCCGAGAGCGCGCTCTGCCTGTATCTTCTCGGTGATGTCCTCGACCACGGCGATAAAGTATTTCGGCGAGTTGTCGTGATCCCGCACAAGAGATCGATGTAACCTGCCCCAAAAGATGGCTCCGTCCTGGCGGATATATCGCTTCTCCATGGTGTGCGATGAGATCTCACCGGCCAGAAGCCGGCGGCGCCCAGTTAGAGACTCATCGCGATCATCGGAGTGCGTGATGTCCTGAAGCGTTCGTCGCCGCAGTTCGGCTTCGGAGTAGCCGAGCATCTGGCAAAACCGGTTGTTCACCAGCAGCCAAGCTCCATCGAGTCCAATCTGAGCGATGCCGACGGCCGCTTGAGCAAAAATCGCTTGAAAGCGTTCCTCGCTTTCAGTCAGGGCTGCCTCGGCGCCCTTACGCTGGGTCCCTTCTGCGTTCATTAGCCACTAACCACCCTAGTATTTCGCCTTGCTGGATGCACCTAGTATACTCTACGGCCGTTCCGTCTCGGCTGCTTTTTAAGGATTGACCTGCCAAACGTTGCCCGAATAACTACTCAGTTTTGGCCGGCAATCCAGTACCCTGGGCGGGTCCGGACTTCGAGTTTTTGCCCCTTGACGACTACTCTGATTTTGTGAAATCCAGCCTGATTGAGGTTGTTCGGCGAGTAACTGAGCAGATATTGGCTGTGGAGGTCCCGGCTGAGGCTCTGGATCGCTTTGCCCAGCGTCTCATCGCCGATGAAGGAATATTTTTCCCCGCCCGTAAAGCGCGTCAATGCCTCGAGGGTATTGTCAGCAAATACATTTTTGACCGATTGTAATCCGTTAACAACGAGCGGGACCCAGTTGCCGAGATAGTAGTTTTGGTCGATCGTGGTCGGGGTTAGCGCCCCACCGTCTGGTATGTGATAAGCAGTGGTCGGCAGGAGGGGCGGTGGCTGGGGTCTTGGTTGGGAAGTCAGCTCTGCGGCAGCGGTGGAGACGATGAGCGAATAGATAGTGACGTTGGCCAACTGAGCCTCGATAAGCGCTTCGTGCAAGCTTGCGTGGCTGCCTTTGTCCCACTTTTCGGAAATTACCAAGACTGCTCGTCGCCCATCGCGGGGCCTGTTTCTGAGCATTCGGACAGATTCCAAAACAGCATCTATGGACGCGTGGTTATAGCTGCCCGTTGTCAATTTGGCTATTGCCTGGCAAACTTTGTCGCTGTCATTGGTGAAGTCCTGGCTGATTTGGACACTATGATCAAACCCGACCACGGAGATTTCCCCATCTTGCCCAACCACCAGATCCATCAGTGCCGGACCAATCTGCTGCACTTTTGGCAACATGCCCGTCATATCGGCGCTTCGCTGAATAGCGACAACCAGCGAGAACGGCGAGTCCCTTAAATCAGCAGTAATCTTCTGCAACTTGTCGTTGTCGTAGACCTGGAAGTCCTGGATCTGAAGGTCTTCTATGAACTCGCCATTCTTGGCCCGCACGATGGTGGGTGCAATCACTACTGAAACGCTGGTGGTGATGGTATCGCCCGGCTTTTCTTTGGGTGGATCGACACCGCCGAGTGACTGAACCACGCAGGTAAGAGCGGCCAACACTCCTGCGAAGTTAATAGCGCTGTGAATCAGGCGCATACTCATAATTCCCATCCTTCCCGATTCCTGGATGAATCGTGCCCTGCGGGACCATGCGTTCGCCGCCGGTGATAACGGTGATGAAGCGGAAGCCTAGGCAGCGCTAAGATTATGCGCTACTTCCAATCTTCGGACTTATGTTGCCATTGAGGCTGCAACGTTCGAGTCGACACTCCTAGCTTTAGATACACTTGACCCTCCGGGTCAGCGCGCCCATGGACGCTGGACTGATTACCCAAAGGGCGAATTTAATCAATCGCACGAGCTTAAACAGACATCCAGACCACGTCTGGAGAAACTCGATGCTTGAAAAAGATAAGAAGCGGAAATACCTCTCAGTTATGGTGCGGCTATCTTCTGTTGCCATAACCGTTATGATTTTTGCGATAGGGACTGCCGTCGCTCAAGATCCAACACTTGCTGCTTCGGACAATGTTATAGGGACCCCGGCTATCCCGCTGGCTAGATTATTTGGTAGTGGATTGTCGTTCTCCTTGCCGGCGAGTGACGCAATCAAGATTTGGCCGGCCAACTACGCTTCCTTTAGCGAACTGCCGGGTCGGCCCGTTTCTAAAGAGGGGAACCCTGTTGGACCGGACAGAATCCGACTTGTCACGCTCGAACAGGTCAAGCAACAGCAATTTGTGAGCCCAGCGAGTAGCCCTCTCGCGCGCCTGGGCCAACTCTCGATCGAAGCCGCGAAACAACATCGGCTGGGTGCGCAAGCCGATTACTTTCCGAAGTTCGGCGCAACGATTGCAAACTTGCATTACAGTGAGTTCCTGGGCCAAGTCCTATCAATTCGCCGACCGTTGGCGGGTTCAATCACGGAAGTCCCGGTGCCGTTGTTCTCACAGAATATGACTATCGCCGCTGTCACCTTCGTCCAGCCGATTACTACGCTCTTTCAGGTCTATCAAGCTGTCCGGATCGCTCGCGCGGACGAGCGCATTGCCATGGCGAAAGCTGGAGTTCAGGTTACGAGAAACGCCTCAGATACACAGATAGAAGAGACCTATTTCAAACTTCTGATTGCCCAGCGCCGGTTGATTTCGGCTGAGTTGAGACTCAAAGATACCAGCAACCGTCCGGCATATGCCGCCGCCTCCATCGAAATGGTCCGCACTCGCGCTGAGGAGCCTCAGTTAGTGGACGCCAAGAAGGCGCTCGTAACCGCAGGCGCTGAAGTGAAAGAACTGACCGCGTCGCTGAACCGCATTATGGGTTGGCCAGCGGACACAGAGTTGGAATTGGTTCAGCCCGATCCGCTGGTTGAAAGCATTGCTCTCGAAGAAATCGCTGACACGTCGTCTGCCGCTAATCCCGAAGTGATCGAGGCGGAGCAAACCGTAGTCAAGGCGCGCGCCGCCTCCGTACTCTCGAAACTGGCATATGTCCCTACCGTGGCTGCGGTGGCCGGTTTTGCGTATCAAAATGCCATTCCGCTGGTGCCGAATAACTTCGGATATGGCGGCGTGATGGTCTCCTACAACATCTTCGATTTCGGTAAGCGCGAACGCGCGGTGAAGGAAGCTAGCGCCCAACTCGGGATGGCCGAAATCGCGGTGGAGCTGACCAAGGCCAAAATCGCAGCCAACCTGAAGAAAGCGTATTTTGAACTGGAACGCTCCCGTCAGCTTAGCCGACTGGCACAGACAATGGGATCATCCGTGGCTTCGCTGATGAACGTGAGCTCAACCTCCGAAAGCATAGAGATGAAGGCCGCGCGCGCCAAAGTGGAAACCGAGTTGCTCGAAGCTGATCTCGCACATCGTCAGGCATATGCCCGCCTGAGGTCTCTGATGGGGCCGCAACCGATGAATATCGGCGGTCGATGATTACAGGGCCGGTTATAATCGCAATAAAATAAGTCCTGCGCCCGCCTTGGACATCGGAAGTCCAGGGGTGCGCGGTCCGAATGTCACTTGGCCTAGGAGCTTATAAGAACAAATGGATGTGGGTGCTGATAGGCGCGTTGATAGGCGCGGCCCTGAGTGTGGGGTTGAACTACCGCCTACATCGCGCACAAGCTGCGGCAGTTTCCGACGCTGCGGGCACCTCTTGCGAAAACGGCGTCGGAGCGGTTAAGGCTCACGCGGAATCCGTGGGTGGCGTTCCTGCCAATGCTGCGAACACGATTGCAGATACAACTGCGTGGACTCCGAAAATCAACGACAGCAAGCCGCCGGGGCCTGCGCCCGATGGAATGATTTGGATTCCCGGCGGCCAATTCTGGATGGGAACGGCGGACGACCACATGGCGGACGCCAGGCCGTGGCACCGCGTCTACGTCGATGGCTACTGGATGGACAAGACGGAAGTAACTAACCAACAGTTCACCAAGTTCGCGAAAGCCACCGGTTATGTAACCGTAGCGGAGCGGAAGCCGCGCGCCGAAGATTATCCCAACGCCTCTCCGGAGAAGCTGGTCTCCGGCTCGGTCGTCTTCTCGCCGCCGGCCCACTCAGTGGAGCTTGACAATCACTTTCGCTGGTGGAATTATGTTCACGAGGCCAATTGGCGCCATCCCGAAGGTCCTAACTCGGATATTACGACTCGGATGAATCATCCCGTCGTGCATATCGCCTACGAAGACGCCGTGGCGTACTGCAACTGGGCCGGCAAGCGGCTTCCTACCGAAGCGGAATTCGAATTCGCTTCGCGCGGTGGACTCGATCGCAAACGCTACGCCTGGGGCGATGTCTTAAGGCCCAGCGGCAAGCACATGGCGAATACCTTTCAAGGACATTTTCCCGACACCAACACCGGCGAAGATGGGTTTACATCTACTGCTCCAGTGGGCTCGTTCCCAGCCAACGGCTATGGCCTGTTCGATATGGCAGGCAATGTGTGGGAGTGGACCTCGGACTGGTACCGCGCTGACTATTATCAGACCCTGGCAGCGAGCGGAGAAGTTGCCGTGAATCCTACCGGGCCCCCAGACAGTTTCGATCCGAGCGAACCTGGTGTCCAGAAGCGAGTGCATCGTGGCGGTTCATTTCTTTGCACCGATCAATACTGTGCGCGCTACATTGCTGGCGGACGCGGCAAGGGAGATCTGTATACGGGTACGAATCACCTCGGTTTTCGTTGCGTGCGCGTTGCTGAACCGCAGCGAGATAAATCCCGATCCCTGTAATGCCCAACAGTGATTCACCCTGGCGTCTCGGTTTATTAGGTAAACATTTCGATCTTCCCATCCAGCGACATCAGGCCTGTCTCGACGCCGAGGTGCGGATGTCGGCGCTGTACATCCTGTCGAAAGGCAGCCAACACTCGTTTGTGTGTGTGGGTTTCACTCGATGAATCGGCGACGCTCTCCACACCGTATGCAATTCGAGCAGCGCCACAGTCGCGGTGGTCGATAGCGATTACACGCTTGATTTTGTGAAGTTCGATTGACGTTGCCAGGTTGTCCCAGAACGTTTGATGCCAGGTCTCGAAAGCCTTCGCCTCCGCGGCAATCGCAGCGCCCGCAATTGTGAATTGGCTATACCTGCCATCCAAGTCGCGAGCGTTCATGTAGTTGTGTACCGGATCGATGATGCGCGGGTCGATACAAGAGAGGAGCATGGCCTCGTAGGTCGGCTTTTGCGCCCATGTGCGGACCGGTGTGAAGCCTACACTCAGACCCACCCCAGCGAAGAAAGAAAGGAAGCTGCGCCTGGTTGAGGCGTCAGCGATGAGATCCGCACCAGACAGGCACGCGCACTTTCTAAGCATTGGACAATGTGAAACCATAACACTCCTTCCATTGCCGGGCTCCTGCATCTGGCACGGACCGCTATTGGCTTGCGGCATTGTTACGCCGGGCTTTATCTTGAAGCATTTTGCGGTCGGCCGCGCTTAAAGTAACGGGCTTCAATTGTAGAGTTAGCTTGTTCAGCCTACCCGTGAAGCGGAATGGAACCTGGTAGTCCTTGTCATCTACCGGCGTTCCCGTATCCGCTCCCACATCAAAGGTCTCGTCCCATTGGAGAATGAGCGGTACCGTCCGCGCCATCCTCTTGCTGGCGACCTCCTTTCCATCCACCTTCAATACACCCGTACCGCCCTTTCCGATGCCGCTGATGCCGGAAGCCATGCTAGCTATGCCTTCTCCCTCATAGGTAAAATCGAACACCAGTTTGTGTTTGCCCGGCGAAAGCGTTTCCTGTCCATCCCACCGAACTCGCTCCAGGTCCAGCAGGTTCCACACGAACGTAGGCTTCCCTTTCAGCAGGTAGAAACCGTAACCGCCGAACCTGCCTCCCTCGGTTAGAAGCATGCCCTCAGCGCCGCCTGGCGGCATCTCGACCTCGGCCGTGATCGTATACGACGTATCGAGCACGCTCGGGGCGTCCCCATGCGGGATGCCAGTCAGCTCGCTGGAATAAGTGAACAGCGTCTTGCCCGCAGTAAGATTTGGCCGGGGCGTGATCAATCTTGTTGCCACAGAGGCATCCAGCGGCAGGACTTGGTATTTATTCGCCTCCACCCAGAATTGGTCTTGCAGCTTCTTCAGTTTATCGGGATGCGAGGCGGCGATGTCGTCATATTGAGTCCAGTCGTTGGTTAGGTCGTAGAGTTCCCAATGGAAAGCGGTCGCCGGATCTGCAGTGGTGGCCCCGGTGATGTCCCACGGCGGCCGCAACGGAGTCGTGCTGGCGATCCAACCATCTTGATAGAGCGCTCGGTCACCCATCATTTCGAAATATTGCGTGCGATGCCGCGAGGGCAGGTTGGCACTCGCCTTATCAAACGTATAGGCCAGGCTGACGCCTTCAATGGGCTTTTGGCTGATTCCGTCGACCAGGGTGGGTTCCGGGATGCGGGCGATCTCGAGGATCGTCGGCACGATGTCGATCACGTGATGGAACTGGTTGCGTATTCCACCCGCGTCTTTGATATGGCCCGCCCATGCTACGGCCATTCCTTGGCGCGTGCCGCCAAAATGCGATGCAATCTGCTTGGTCCATTTGAAAGGTGTATCGAAGGCCCAGGACCACGCCACGCTCATGTGCGGATAAGTCTGGTCGGAACCCCAGACGTCATAAAAGTTCTTGAGCTGCACATCGACGGGCACATTGACACCGTTGAAAGAAGCCACCTCGTTCGGAGTGCCGATCAACGTGCCCTCTGCGCTCGATCCGTTGTCCCCGCTGATATAGAAGATCAGCGTGTCGCTGAGCTTTCCCATGTCCTCAACGGTTTGGATTACCCGGCCAATCTCGTGGTCGGTATAGGCTAAGTAGGCAGCATAAACCTCGGCCTGATGGGCGTACATTTTCTTCTGGTAGGCGTTCAGTGTCTCCCACTTCGGCAGAAGGTCATTCGGCCAAGGTGTGAGCTTCGCATCCTGCGGAATTACGCCTAGCCGCTTCTGGTTGGCGAAAATCTGATTCCGCAAGGCGTTCCAGCCCATGTCGAATTTACCCTTGAATTTGGCGATCCACTCCGGAGTGGGATGGTGCGGCGCGTGGGTACCACCAGGTACGTAGTAGAGGAGAAACTTCTGCTCTGGGTTAATGTCGTTGTTCTGCTTCAGCCAGGAAATTGCATCGTCTGCCATAGCAGTGGTCAAGTTCCAGCCCGTCTTGCCGATATATGGATAAATTGCTGTGGTGTTCCGGAATAAGTTCGGCTGCCACTGGCTGGTGTCGCCGCCGACGAAGCCGTAGAAGTAATCGAAGCCCATGCCTGTGGGCCACTGGTCAAACGGCCCGACCTGGCTCGCCTGGAATTCAGGCGTGTTGTGGTCCTTGCCGAACCACGAGGTCATGTAGCCGTTCGCCCTTAGAATTTTGCCGATAGTCGCTGTATCGCGGGTGATGATGCTGTCGTAACCCGGGAAACCCGTCGACTGCTCCGAGATAACGCCGAAGCCTGCCGAGTGATGGTTGCGCCCCGTGATCAAGGCTGCTCGTGTGGGCGAGCACAGCGCCGTGGAATGGAAATTGGTATAACGTAACCCCATCTTCGCGATCCGGTCCAGGTTGGGCGTGGGGATAATACCCCCAAAAGTACTCGGGGCGCCGAACCCGACATCATCGGTCATGATGAGAAGCACGTTGGGCGCTCCTTTGGGCGGTACGACCCGCGGCGGCCACCACGGCGCCGATTGGTCGGCATTGCGATTGATCTTGCCACCGAACCTTGGTGGAGGCGGGGGAAGTTGCCTGGTATCCAACGATTCTCTGGCGGACGGTGAGCCGGGAGCGCCCTGAGTCTGCTGTGCCTTCATCGACGGGACTCTTAGCCATAGGAAGATGGCTAGCAGCATCAGAACTGTTGCGCTCAAGAGCGAAACAGATTTCAGCATTCGTTTCATTTGTGTCTCCAAGCCTCCAAACCGATTGCTCGGGCGCACGTCAACGGAACCCTTCGCGGAATTGGGATGCTTCTGTGTCAAAGCCGTCAGCTTTTAATTTTGAGGCGCATCCTTGTCGCTTGGAAAAGAAAATCGTGCACGCGCAGGATTGCACCAGGTTCCAGAACAGAAAAAAAAGAGCCGGCGCGGTGATGCGGTCATCATCCCTTCAGCTAAGGCGTTGGTCCGTAAACCGCGCAAAGTCACCTGATCGCGCGCCCGCTGAAAAGGAGTAGAAAGATGTCAATGCAGATTTTATTTCCGATCGGCTTCTTCGCTTTCGGGTTGGTGTCGCTGACCGGTCAAGATCTCGACGAGCTGAAAGGATTGAACTTCAACATTGGAGGCGGCCTTTCGATGCCGGTAAATCCGACCGCCAGATACTTCGGTGTGAACGGAAAATGTGGTCACCGGCGTCGACGCCAACTTCAATAAGAACAATTCGATCGAGGGTGACTTGTCTCTCACCCGCCCTTTCGCTCGTTCATCCCATCAACACACCGACCGGCAATGTGAACCTTTTTAGCTTAACTGGTAACTATCGGTTCCATATCGATCGCATCGGCGAATCCGCATTCGGTATTTATGTAATTGGAGGTGGCGGCTGGTACTAACGTCACATAAGCATTAACAAGAATTATCTTGTGCCCCTCTCACTGTTTGTCAACCCGTCTACAACTGGTGGGGATACCCGTGCGATCGCAACGGCTATGTGCAATCGGTAACCATCGCTTCTCACGGTACCAGTGCGGGTGGCTTAGATGCGGGCGGCGGCTTTACGGTCAGGATTGGAGATATGTGGGATGGAAGTTCTTCGTCGAATCCCGCTATCACTACGCCTGGAGCAATTACCTTCCGACGACACTGGTACCCGTGTCGTTCGGGTTTCGATTCAATTAACCCAAAGGCAGCTTCTAAACGCCATGCCGAAACCGATCATCCACTTTTCAGGCTCCGGCGTCACCGCTCATCCCTGGTTTGTCTTGACACGCTTTTCGAAGCAGACCTATTAGGTCTCTAAACTGGTAGGGCTTGCGGACGTAACCCCACGGATGTTGTTCCTCAATTGAGGAGAGAGCGTTATCTTTGTTGAACGCCGTCGTAAGGACCACTCTTACATCCGGGCGAATCCGTCGCATTTCCTTTAGAACGTCCCGGCCGGACATGCCAGGCAAGGTCACATCTAGCAGAACCACGTCAATGCTGGGTTCGTTGATCTGAAAAAGATTTGCACCGGTAGTGCCATCGCCGGCTTCGATTACTGAAAACCTTTCTTTTCGAAGCATCTTTGAAACGGCAAGGCGGAGTATCTCTTCATCCTCGACTACGAGCACGGTGCCAGCAACCCCGCCGAATTCACGAGCTGACGCGGGTACTGGGATGTCCGTGGTGTTCCTTGCCGGCTGAGCGATGCACGGCAGCAGAACCTCAAAGCGGGACCCTTGTCCCGGGGCACTCACGACGTTGATGGTGCCGTCGTGGCTGCGGATGATCCCCTGCACAGCGGCGAGTCCCAGCCCACGACCAGAAACTTTTGTCGTGAAGAACGGATCGAAGATCTTGGCCAGGGTCTCCCCTGTCATGCCACAACCGGTATCACACACCTCCAACCGGAGTTGCCCGCCCTCGGAAGAACCCGGTTGCCTTACGGCCAACGCGTCTTGCCCTGACTCGACCTTCGCAACGGTAACGGAAATGACTCCCTGTTTGTCTCCGAGCGCCTCTGAGGCGTTGGTGATCAGGTTGATTACAATTTGCCTTATTTGTACCGCATTGCCACGCACAGCGGGAAGGTTCTTCGGAAGGTCCACTGCGAGCTTGGCGTGCTTCGAAATGGAGATCTTGACGAGCTCCAGCATCTCTTCCACGAGCCGCGATAAATCCAATGGTTCGAGACGTGCCTCGTCTTGTCCGGAGTAAATCATCAACTCGCGAACCATCTCACCGGCGCGAATTGCGACGTTCTTGATCGCTTGGAGCTCTTGACCCGGAGGCAAGCCGGCAGCCAGCTCAGTCTCACCAAGTTCTGCCTGCGCGAGGATACCGCCCAACAGATTGTTAAAATCGTGAGCGATGCCGCCCGCCAGCACGCCGAGGCTTTCCAGTTTCTGTCTGGCAAGAGCCTCCTGCTGAGTTCGTTTAAAGTCGGTAGTATCGATGCAGGCGCCTACGATTCGCTGAATGCGCCCCGTGCCATTTCGCATGGGGATAAGGTTCGAGTGGAAGGACCGCTGTCCGCTCGGCAGACTCAATTCATCGTCATAGCTGATGGGCCCACCCGCTTCTAAACACCGGCGATAGGTTGCTGTAAGCTTCGCCGCGAGCTCCCCGGAGAACACCTCTTCGACAAATTTTCCGGATACTTCCGCACTGGTAAGGCCTACCGCTTTCTCCTCGGCCGGATTGAATCCGGCGAACTTGAAACGGCCGTCGGAGGTGACATCCAGCAAGAACATGCATACCGAAATGTTGTCGAATATTTCCTTGTATTGCAGCTCGCTTTCGGTCAGCGCATCGTTATTCCGGAGCCCTGGATCTACCCCGCTACGAAGGTGATTGATCTCTTCTTCTAACTCGGCGATGCGCGCGCGGTGTCGTTGAGTTTCGTTTTCGGGCGAAAGGTCGCCTAGATTTGGCGTGTTCATCAAAAGCAGGCCCTTACTGGCTTCAGTGGCAGACTGCACGTTATGATAACGCAAGATCCTAGTGCATTTCTGCGGTGGCCGTGCCCGGAAACGCCTATAAAGACGTCAATTTTATTCTGAACGCAGACTGAACTCGGCTAAGAGCTCCCTGCTGGGCTGCTCTCGATACACACGGACCCAGTAGGACCCACGCGCCAGTTTCTCAATAAGCGCGGCGAGACCGCTTTCTCGCACTTCGGCGTGCCTCTTGAGAACCTGGTTACCAACCGCGTCGACGACCTCGATTTCATACTCGCGGTTTGTCTCTACGGGAATGTCGAACACAAGGCGAACAGGTCTTGTGGAGGCCATTTTCGCTCCCGCCTCCGGCCCGCGCAGCGATTGCATGAGCAAGATAGGGGGGGGTGACAGTTCGGCGTGGTGGTAGTCTCCTGTAATCAGCAAGACCAGCAAGGCCGTAAGAGCCGCCGCTGCACCGGGCCAGAAACTGGTTCGAAAGGCAGAAGCGCTATGCCACTGCGGAGTGGTGCTCGCGGCCTCCAGCGCCGCCGCCTCTCGACAGAGAATCACTAACTCGTCCGCATCCACAAGCCGGCTCTGGCAAAATGAGCAGGCTAACAAATGCTCTTCTAGTTCAGGAATCGACTCCGCAGAAAGAGAGCCCAGGGCGTATTGATCGAGAAGATTTTCTTCAATATGCTGCATGGGCATTGTCCTCAGGAGCTTGCGCCGTACTCCCTATTTAAGCAGTGTGTCCTAGACCGCTCGTTTATCAGGTTTTTCATGGCACAGCAATTTTGGGAATCCAGCAACCAGGCTGATTCGGGCTAGGCCTCCCCAAAAAAAGAAATGATAATCTATGCCGGCTGATCGCACTGCATTGATATCAGCGCAAACGAGCAACTTTGCGCAAGTGTGGAATTGCGCCATGGAGACGCCGTTGGTGGACCCGGAGCGGCACTGTACGCCGGCCGGCGACAAGGAACGGAGGAGTGACTTGATGACCGGCTTGGTTCGGGAACAGGCGACCATCCTCGTCGCCGATGATGATCCCGACATGCTCCGGGTCACGGCGGCGATCCTAAATCGATCCGGGTACCATGTATTGACGGCTATAAACGCCGAGGCGGCGCTGAAAGCCTTTGAGGAGGCCCCGCGCGCGATCCAACTTGTCATCTCCGATGTTGTAATGCCGGGAATGAAGGGTCCACAACTTATTCGTTCTATAAAGAATATTTCACCATCGACAGCAACGCTCCTCATGTCCGGTACCTTGGGGATCGCGTTCGATGGGAGTGCGGCTTCGATCGAGAAACCATTCCGGGGGCCGGCGCTGGTTGCAAAGGTGCATGACCTCTTAGCGCGTTGTGATTTCGCAAAAATCGACCTCGAACAGTCCATCATAAGATCTCAGCGGCTCGCGGCGACCGGCGACGGCGTGAAAGATCATGCTGCCCATCCACCTGGTAAAGTCGTCAACCCCCTGTAGCTTGTTCCAAACTCGACAAACGTGATACAACAAAGGCACATTCGCGAGAGGGCGCTTGACCAATTATGGACGGCACGGCCTTTTCCACTCGTTTCTTTGCCCACCTTCAGCAAGTGCGACTCCGGATCGTAAAGCTTAGTTACGCGATCGCGTCGCTGACCATGGTCCTGTCGGTGGTACAGTGCGGTACGCGCAGCGTTTCAAATCCCGGAATCCAGCCTAATAACGAAGAGGCCCCCGAACTCCGAGAAATGCGTCGCCAAGGCAACGCGCTGCTCCGCGCGAGTAAATATCCAGAGGCAATTAGCATCTATGAAAATGGCTACCGAGAGGCGCAACGTCGTCGAAATCCGCGGGCCGCAGTTCGGTTCTTGAATAACTTAGGAAGTGCGTATTATCAGTTGTTTCGCTATCGCGATGCCATTCAAACCTATCTGAAAGCCAGAAATCTAGCCAGGTTGCAGGGAGACCTGGAAACGCTGGGCGCGCTCTACGTCAATCTCTCCTCCCTCTATTTTGATATGGGCGAGAACGATGCGGCCCTGGAGTCTGCTCAAGAAGGTTTGAAACTCCCCGACGGTGCGACCGCCAGGTTTAAGGCGAGTCTCTTCTTACAGTGCGCGCGCATTAAAGGACGGCAAAAAGACTCCGGCCAAAATGTCGCCCTGCTTCAGAAGGCGATCGACGCATCGAGATCAGAGCTGGATATGCCGTCTGAGGCACAGGGGTGGAATGAACTAGGAAGCGTTCTGATTGAGCGCGGCGAACTTCAGTCCGGCGAGCGTGCGCTGCTCGAAGCATTTCGAATGCGCAAGCTAACGCACGATGACCGGCTCTATTTCACCTACGAATCATTGGGGCATTTGCGTATGCTGGAGGGCGATTTGCAATCGGCTTCTCTGTTTCTCGACAGAGCGGTCGAGTCGGCTCGATTCGTCAACCCATCCGCTATATGGAGTGCATACTATGAGCGAGGCAAGCTCAATCTTGCCAAAGCGCGGTTGCAGGAAGCCTTCAGCGACTTTGGAAACGCCTTGGAATGCGTCAGGCGCTGGCGAGCCGAGGTGCTTCCGGCCGACGCCTTTCGCATCAGCAGCGAAGTCGAACTGCAGCAAGTTTACTCCTCTTACATTGAGGTCGGAAGCCGCTTGTACGCGCAGACTCGCCGGAAGCGTCTTGCAGACGAGACTTTTGCAGCCGCCGAGGAGAGCAGGGCAGCGAGTTTGCGAGCGTTGTGGGCGGGATCCGACCTGACGAAAAAGCTTCCGAATGACTATTGGGAAGCGCTCGCAGATCTCTACAAAGCCGAAGGCGCTCTGGTCAAGGGCGGCCCGGGCGGGGATACGGCCATAGTTCGGCGACTACGACTAAGAGTGGCGGAGCTGGAAACGCGCGCAGGGCTCGACTTACCCCGCAATCTGGGCAGTCTCAATCCGAACGGCGGTGAGCTTCTGGATCGGACTCGGAGTGCTTTAGGGCCAACCGAAATCTTCATCGGTTTTCATTCGGGAGATGTGGAATCTTGTGTGTGGGTCATTGGGCGCGAAGGGTTCGAATTTCGTCGTTTGCCACCGCGAACGCGCATCGCTGAGAATATTCGCCTTTTTGTCAAAGCGGTGCGCGATGGTTCTTCTGATGCGATGACCTTGGGCAATCGCCTATATTCTCAACTGTTCGATGGTATTAACCGGCATCTGCTTGATAAGCCCGAATGGATCGTGGCGCCCGACGGCCCCCTCTTTGATCTGCCCTTTGTAGCTCTGGTGGAAACCTCGAAATCGCAGCCCGGCTTCTCTCACTACGTGGTCGAGCGTCATGCCGTGCGCGTTGTACCCGGCATCTCAGTACTGCTCGATGCTACCGACTCCGACTGGAATGGACCTGTCGTGGGTTTAGGCGATCCGATTTACAACCGGGCAGATCCGCGGTATCCCGGCCGTGGAGCTCTGGGCAAAAGCGATGACGGTGGACATCGCGGCTCAACCCCATTTGTGCCTCGTTTGGAACTAGCGAGATTGGTAGGAAGTGGCCGGGAAATAGAGAGCTGCGCCAGGATCTGGCGATCGCAAGGTCTTAAAACGATTCTGCTAGAGGGCTCGACCGCGAATAAGGAGAGCCTCGCAGAAGCTCTTCGCCGCAATCCGGCTGTGCTGCATCTGGCCGCGCACATTCTTTTTCCAGCTCAATATTCAGGCCTCGGCATGGTAGCTCTCGCGCTCCAGCCTGATGCTGAAGTGGAGCTCCTGAGCGCAACCGAGATCTCAGGCATGCGAATAAAACTTGGGCTGGTTGTCTTGAACGGATGCAGTTCGGCAAATGCTGCTAATCTTCCCGGCGCCGGATTGATGGGCCTGACTCGCGCGTGGCTGGCCGCCGGCGCGCGCGCCGTCATCGTCACGCGGTGGGCGATGGCGGATCAAGATGACGGCGAGCTCTTTAAGTCCTTCTACGCCCGGCTGCACGCCTTTCGAGGTTTCCATCGCGGAAAATCTTTAGCTCAGGTGTTGCAACAGGCGCAGCTTGCGGAGTTGCGTACGGGAGGACGGCGTGCGAAACCTGCTTACTGGGCAGCGTATTTCTGCGTCGAAAGGAATTGAGCACAGCCAGATGGCGGGCCAGCCGGGACCGGACTGGAAGACCGTGGTCGAACAGATCCGAGCAGGGCAACCGCCGGGGGAGGAAGACCTGTATCGGACTCTTGCAACTGGCGCGCGTCTTTTTCTTCAGCGCCGCCTCGGAACTCAGGATGTCGAGGACCTGGTTCACGACTTGTTTGTCATCGTCGTGGAGACAATACGCCGAGGAGATCTGCGAGAGCCGGAGCGTCTCATGGGATTCGTGCGAACGGTTTTGCACCGGCAGATGAGCCTGGGGATTTCGCGGATGATTCATAAGCGCGAAAACTCTATCAACCTCGAATCAGCAGCAGTTCTCACCGCAGCGGAGCCTACTCCGGAACAGCGGGCCGTAGCTCACCAAAAGTCGGCTGTCATGAGGCAGGTTCTCAAAAAAATGAAAACTCGTGAGCGTGAGGTCCTGACGCGTTTTTACTTCAGCGAGGAGTCGCCGGAGCGAATTCGGATGCAAATGGGACTCACAGAGACGCAGTTCAATCTGCTCAAATCCAGGGCCAAGGCACGGCTAACGGAGTTAGTCCAGCGCAAGCTGGCTCGCAACTCCCTTAGTCGAGAATGATGATAACGGGTTCGCTGGCTGGTGTCGCCCACAAGATTGACAGGATTACGAAAAGAAAGTCAGACATGGGTGTGCTCCTTTCAAAAAAAGCTGCCACCACGGATTCGCGGCGCTCGACACCTTGCCCGCCGATTAAGCGGATCGGTGGAGTACGCAAATGTAATCAATAGGTTCTATAAGGCCTCGCTAATTTCCCCTCTCTGACTTGGCCAGTATCTTCATGGCTCTCGCTGGTTGGGATTCATTCGACGCGTGGTCGTCTTAATATTTTTGGGTCGTCTCGACGCTGAAGAAACGATTTCTGCTGACATCCGGCAGCAGAAGCTATGTCAAAATCCTCTGACGCACATGGTTGTGATTCGCCGAAGACACGTCCAGCAATATGTCGTTCCTTGCGACGATCGCGCAATCTTTCATGCCGCTGTCGAAGGTTGTTTGCTGAGCGCCAGATGTGGGCGTGATCGGTGGTAGTAGCAGAGATATGAAGCCAGCGTCTTCCTCATGCGCCCTGTCCAAGCAGCCCCTCCGTAATCCGCGGTTGGCTGTACGATTTCGTGCCCGGGGGGATCAGCTATGTTTCTAAAGTCGTTATCATTGCAGAAGCTCGGCGATGGATCTCACGTCGGGCGTTTACGCCAAATTGCTCAATCGAAAGCAACGCGGCCTGCAGAGCCGGTCGGACAAACTGTTTAAGCGTTGACCAAGGCCATTTTACAGACCCGAGCACGACGACAGAATCGCGGCCAGTAGGACAAAATTATTACAGCCTACGCGGCGCTAGGATCATCCAGGAAGCGCGAATGGCAGTCGCGTTACTCCTTGCTGATTTCCCCGATCTATAAAGGTCCGTTACATCAATGTTGTTGGCGTGTTCAAATCGCAACCGAGCACAGAATACCCTCACGGCCTGGCCGAGTGGGATTTCGACTTCCTGTTCACCGTCGACAGACCGATCATTTTTCAATTCCCTCATGCTTCAGGTGGTTGATGCGAAAAGGATTCATGTCAAAGAGAACTGTATTTACCGTTGCCTTACTCAGCGCGGCCTGCATTATCCCTATCCAGGCGCAGAACGAAGACGGTCAGCTCAACTTTAGTATGGGCGGCGGCTTATCAGCGCCGCTGAACCCCACGGCCAACTACGTTGGCTTTAGCGGGAGCTTTGTTGCCGGTGGAGGCTCTAACATCGACCAACATAATTCGATCGTGGGGCAATTCATGTGGGCTGGCCTGACTCCTCCCTCGGCTCTTCCTCCCACACTTAGCTCCGTCGCCCAGTCAAATGGTTTATCGCCGAGGGGGAATCTTTACAACACTAGTTTGGACTATAAGTACCGGAGTGGTGTCGGGAAAACGTTCGGCTTTTACCTGATAGCCGGCGGTGGATGGTATTACAGGCACGTGTCGATTTCGCAAGGCACATCCATACCAAACAATACGGTGTGCCAGCCGATCTGGCTGTGGTTTGGGTTTAGTTGTAGCAACGGGTTTGTTAATAACGGCGGTGTCGCCGCGGGAGCCAGTTCTTTCGGGATCAACGGCGGCGTCGGCCTTACACTCCGGATCAGGGACACGCCCTGGAAGTTCTTCATGGAGTCACGTTACAACTATGCAGCCACTCGTCTTATCAACACGCAGGTAGTACCAATCACTTTCGGCTTCGAGTACCAATGAGCGTAGGAGACAACCTCCTCGCAGTCCAGTCGTAACATCGACACTTGAGTTCCAGTTGGGCCAGCGTCCAGAATTTAACTCCAAAAATTAGCGCAAAGTGGTCGGGTTTTAGTCGGAGTGGAGTAGGGTTCAAATCCACTAGAGAATCGGAAAAGACGGAAGTAGCGCTTGACTCAAATTCAAAGGAGACGAGAGTTGATCGATACGTTAACGGCTGAGACGGGCTTTGCCCGAATTGCGGAAGTTCGGAGCCTACTTGTATCCCCATCTCACGGGCGGATGCATTTCGAAGGTCCGAGATAGGCATGGAAATCGAAGTAGAAAAGATCGATCAAGATGCAGTGATCCAACTATTTGGCAGGCTCGACATGAATACTTCACCGGATCTCCGCAAGACCGCGCTCAAGCTTTACAACAAGAGGAAATGCCGGAATCTCACCATCGATTTCGCTAACGTTTCATATATTGACACTTCTGGCCTCGCAACTCTCATTGAGATTCTGTTGACGTCCAAAGAACAGTGCGCGGAACTCACTCTGTCCGGTCTGAACGAGAAAGTTCGGTATCTGATCGATGTCAACGGTCTCACGGAATTTTTCAGGATTGAGGGCTCCGTGCGGCAGGAATTAAGCGCATGACTGGGACACCTGTAGCCGCGGTAGAAGATGTAGGCCGTTCCAGCATTGGCGTGGTTGAGTACGTAGGGGCCCTGGCTGTCCAATTTTGGCAATCGCTTCGCGGAATCAGAGCCATCAATCCGTTCGCCGTGCATCCATTGCGGTGGAGGCATGCAGTTGACGAAATGGTGGCGGCGGGCGTCGGAGCAGTACCGATCGTGGCGCTGACGGCATTTTGCACGGGGCTGATTCTGGCTTTTCAAGGTGGATCTGAACTGCGAAAACTGGGCGCACTCGAGCTTGTGATCCCACTCGTTGCCATCGGCATCACGCGAGAAGCCGGACCATTGATCACCGCAATTACAGTCAGCGGGCGTTCTGGCTCGGCGTTCTCGGCCGAGATCGGCGCAATGGTCCTTACCGACGAGGTTAGTGTGTTGAAAACGATGGCGCTGGATCCTATTCAAGTGTTGGTGTCTCCGAAATTCCTGGCGCTGCTGGTCGTCATGCCGTGTTTGACGGTGGTAGCCGACCTGGCTGGTATACTCGCCGGCGGCTGGTTTGTGTACAGCACGATTGGAACAAGCTTGTCGCTATACATCCATGCCGCGCTCGATTCACTTTACGTCCGGGATATTCTGAGCGGCCTGATCAAAAGCATGATCTTTTCAACACTGATCACTCAAATCGGCTGCCTGCAAGGGTTTCGAGTCAAGGGCAGCCCCCAGGAGGTGGGGCGGGCCACAACTTCAGCGGTCGTGAGGGCCATCCTCCTGGTAATCGTGGCTGATTTGCTGTTTACTGCACTTTTTTACGTGGTATGGAGATGATGCCGAGCGAAAACGTGGTTGTTGTCCGGGATTTGGTCGTCAAATACGGTGACCGCACGATCCTCGATGGCATAAACCTCGACATTAGGCGGGGTGAAGTTCTGGTGCTGTTGGGCCAAAGCGGTTCGGGAAAGAGCGCGCTTCTGCGGCATCTGATTGGTTTGGAAAAGCCTCTAGCTGGAAGCATCACTGTCAAGGGTATCGACATTATCCGCGGTTCAGAGGCGGATCTCAATCAGGTTCGCCAGTCGATGGGAGTGTCGTTCCAGAGCGCCGCACTCTTCGGTGCCATGACGGTTTCCGAGAATGTCGCCTATCCGCTTTTGGAGCGCACAAAGCTCGTCAACTCCACCATCGATGAGGTCGTGCTGCTGAAACTGGCTCAGGTCGGATTGGTCCACTTCGGCTCGTTCTATCCCTCGGAGCTCTCTGGCGGCATGCTGAAGCGCGCCTCAGTAGCGCGGGCGACGGCCCTGGATCCCGAAATCCTTTTTTTCGACGAGCCTTCAGCAGGTCTCGATCCGATCACGGCCGCCGGCATTGACGAACTCGTGCTCTATTTGAAAAATGCTCTCCAGATGACGGTGCTTGTAGTCACCCAGGAGCTTCAGAGCGCATTCAGGATCGCGGACAGGCTTGCTTTTCTCAGAGAGAGCAAGTTGATCGCCATCGGACCAAAGAACTCCATCGCCCAAAGTTCCGATCCATGGGTGCGCCGGTTCCTGGACCGTGTGCCAGACAGGATGTCGGATGACAAGACAGAACTCCTACAACAGCTCGCCGAAAGGTTAGGTGTGTCATGTCCAAAGAATTGAAGGTGGGAGCGTTCGTAATAGTGTCATTGCTCATTCTTCTGGCAACTTTCGTGTACGTGGACCAACTGAGCGGTGTCCGCATTCCGTACAAAACTTACTTCAAGCAAACCGGCGGGATCGACCCCGGCTCTCCCGTGCGATTCGGAGGCATGAAAGTCGGCGCCATAACTGCCATCCGCCCGTGGCGTGAAGATCCTACAAAGATCGAGGTTCTACTCGAAGTCCGGGGAGGAGTTCCCGTGAACGCGGATTCCGTCGCGACGCTCACGTCGCTCAGCCCGCTGGGCGATAAGTATTTGGAAATCTCGACCGGAACGAACAAGGCGCGCCGCATTCCTTCTGGCGCAACCATAGCATCCACGGAACCCGTTTCGTTGGATGATCTTGCCAAACAGGCGAGTGCGCTAATACCAACCGTCCAATCCACCTTGCGGGATATGCAGAATAACATGGACAAACTTACGAGCAATGCACAGGTTATTCTCGCCAATGTCCAATCCATGACAGGCCCACAGAATCAACGAAATTTCACCTTGCTACTAGCCAATGCGCGCGAGTTGCTTGATAAGGAATCTCCGCAAATTGATAGAGTGCTGCAGAACCTCGAGCGGGCCTCGTCGCAGGCCAGCCGTACTTTAAATCAAGCCAGTAGTGCTCTGAATGAAGTACAAACTGCGGCGCGAACAGCGAACGATACGTTCGCTAATGCAAATCGGACCATCGACCAGGTTCGCGACCCTCTCAAGACGGATCTCGCGGAAATGCAGAGGACGATGACCGACGCGGGCCGTCTGATTGCGGACCTGAAGTCGGTCGTCTCGGCCAATCGATACAACATCGATGACACGCTCGAGAACTTTCGCGCGGCTTCGGAAAATCTGCGGGAGCTGACGGCGTCCGTGAAGCAGCGGCCCTGGTTGTTGATACGCGGAAAACCTGAGCCTGACCGTGCGGTTCCCGTCGCCGGCGCAAGACCATGACTATGCGTGCATCATGGGTTACCGTTGCCGTGGCGCTGCTGGCTGGATGCGGAAGCACACGCGGGCCCGCGACAAAGTATTACAAATTGGAAATCCCACCGGCTCCCACTCCGGTCGGTCCCTCCGCGGCGGCTTCGCTTCGGATTGAGCCTTTCCAAACCACCAGCTTGCTGCGACAAGATCGGATTGTTTACCGGCCTTCACCCGTGGAGGTTGGTTTCTACGAATACCACCGCTGGGCTGAACCTCCCAACGACGCTTTGACCAGGGCATTGACAGACCAATTAGTGAGACGAAAAGTTTTCCAGTCCGTTGAAATCTCGGATAGTGGGGAAAAGAGCGACTATGTTCTGAGAGGACGTATCGACCGACTTCAAGAACTCGATGATGTGAGCGGCGTTCGGGTCCAAGTCTCTATTTCAGCCAAATTGGAGGATACAGTACGCCAGCAAATAATCTGGTCCAGCTCCGCGTCCTCCGAGTCTGTCGTCACGAAAAGCGATGTGCAGGCGGTTGTAAAAGCAATGGGCCAAGCTTCGCAGCAGAGTATCGTGCGACTGGTGACGGACGTCGCGCAATTTGTACAGCTCAATCGGCTTGCGGCCGTGTCCGCAGCGACTGAACTACACTGAACTACGCTGACTTAGCACAAGCGTCGGGATCCGTGGCAATCGCGTGAGTCCTCCTTCAACCATGGCGCGCCACATTCGGAGCACGTGTCCCCGCCCCAACGTTCGAGTTTTCCATTATGTGAATCATCAACTTTACGACTTTCTCCGTTTGGCGAGAAGTCAAAAAGTGATGCGATCTGTCGGCGCGCTGCGATAGGCATCGGTACCGGTCACGAGCGAATTCAATGAACCTGAAAAGCGAAGCGGGAATCTTCGGTTAGGGAGGCCTTCTCATGCAGAAAGAATTGAAGAAATGCGAACATCCAGCGTGTAATTGTCTGGTTGGAAAGGACAAACGGTACTGCAGCCAATATTGCGAAGATGCAGGAGAGACGATTGAGCTTTCCTGCAACTGTCGACACGCCGGTTGCGCCATGAGCGAGCAGCGGCCCGCCGCCTAGAAATCTGAGAGTCGAGAGTGGCAAACTGGTCGTGAAAGAGCAAAAGGAAATGGCTACAACAAGCGCATTGCCCGGACTGTCATCTGGCGGGCCAAGATTTTCTCCGCGCCTGGTAAATCCCTCTTTTCTTAGGGCCGCGCCCGTGGACAAAGGTTTTATTGGAAATGCTCATCCTTGCCGCCACCGATGACCTCTTCTTTCCTCTGGGCGTCACGTTGCCAACTCCCTCGATGGTGGCCTGCCCAGAGGAGGCGTCCTCGGTAGTCAGTGAGCAGCGGACTCCCGTTCGCTGGCGACCGTTTTTGGTGCTATTTTCGTGCAGCCTGCCCAGACGACCGAACAGGGTTTGGAGTGAGTTCCGCACTTTCGCGAGGGTGCCTCTAAGGGCCTCCCTCATTGTCGTCGCCTGGCTGCTGGCAGTCAGCGGCAGATGTCGGGCCGGTCGGGCCTCGATCAGGCAGCGTTTGTCGTTTGTACGGAACTTGTGACTATTCACATCGCTGAGGTGAACCTCCACTCGGGTCAGTCTGCCTGCAAACCGCTTGAGAACGCGGTTCACTTCGGCTCCAATAAAACGGATCACCTGGCTGTCCACCAGGACGTTCTTGTCACTGTTGACTTGAATCTCCACGCCTTCCTCTGTTTCCCAAACGCTTCCGGCACGGGCAGTTCAGCATTTTCTACGTTTCTGATTGGATTTCCGACGGCGACGATTTTATTTTTTGGTGCAACCCGACGGTGGCTCGTTCGTCTGATGACGCATGGGCTGGTGATTACCTTGTTCTGAATGTTGGGAACCTGTTGCAGCCCTTCCGTGGTGCAGCGTCTGGAGCAAATGGTATCGCGAGGCGAAGTGGCTAGCGCCCTGGAAGTGAACCCCAACCTGCTGCGCCGCTGGCTGCGTGAGGTTCGCCAGGGCTGGGCGACGCTTATCCCGGAATGAGCGCTGGTCCGATGGACGGATCGCTGAGTTGGAGAGCAAGACCGTCAGCAAGGGCTGGAGATCGGTTTTTGAAGCGGCGTTTGCAGTTGCATCGAGGAACAGCGGATGCTGCAGGCGGAGACGATGGAGCCCGAGCGCGCGTTAAGTTTCAAAATACCTCTTTCTTTGCATCACACAATGTGGCCGCGTGTTTGAACGCCCGCGCAAGCCTTTCAGCAATTTCTTCACTGCCTACCGGAAAGCTGTCATTGTTCCAAGTGTCTGTTCCTCTTTGCACGCTGGTTGCTTCCTCACCGTTTGCTGATCCAGTGGCTTTGAGTTGAAAACTCACATCCAGGCCCTTAGTGAAGGTGAGATGGACAGAGTACCGCAGGTCTGATTGATCGCCAGAGTACTGCAGATATGGCTTTATGAAAAAGCAGTGTGAGTCTTCTGGCATAGCCCGTTCAACGGTAATGCGGTCACGAGCGATGCTGCCAAGGTCGAGCCGGAAATGATACTCACGCTCCTGAGTGACGCGGTTCCACAGTTTGCCACCGATAACATCTCCCGTCCATACACAGATCGCATTTTG